>Ga0157358_1001242_pt1 | contig 11113 bp, 13 predicted proteins | sample AttcapACBM2_FD_111484 | JGI IMG/M metagenome (GOLD analysis project Ga0157358, IMG submission 111484) | Fungus gardens microbial communities from leaf cutter ant in Botucatu, State of São Paulo, Brazil - Atta capiguara ACBM2 | ecosystem: Host-associated > Fungi > Mycelium > Unclassified ...
CAAGTCCATTATTCACAACTCTGACATCATCCCCCCTTCAAGATTTCTCCTCCAGAGAAAATGACTTCCATCTTTGCCAGTTCCTCTCCAACTTCTTTAAATACTTGTTCTCAAACTTCTTATCGTCCCACCCAAACAATATCTTTACTATGTACTTCCCTGGCAACTCGCTCCTTCTGAACTCCTCTGTATTTGGATTTAACTTTATCTTCCACATTTTATCTATCCCCTCCTGTTGTCTAACTTCTGTACTTATCTTTTCTTCAAACTCATCAACTAACTCTCTCACATGCTTTAAGTTCTCCTCTTTCTCTCATATATCATTTTCTATCATAAACCCCTTCCAGTATACTAAGTACTTCTCTATCCCTATATCTTCCTCTTGTTCAATATCTTCTCAACTTCCCATTCTTCTACTTCATTGACTTCTACTGGTTTCAGTTCCTCCACTCTTTGCTCCCTCACTAGTTCTCTATATCTCACTATTCTGCTAATGTTTACCACTAGATAGATTCTCATAGATGCCAGAAATTTCAACTTCACTGCATTTCTCAATACTACCTCCTCTATCTTGTATGGTCCCACATATCTCTCTGTCAACTTCTTCACCAGTCTTTCCTTGAATACTAAGTCTCTTGTACTTAGCATCACTTTCTCTCCTTTGTTCCATTTTTCTACTTTTCATCTTCCTCTATCTGCTTGTCTCTTCATCTCTTCTTGTGCTTTCCTCAATGCCACTTCTGCTTTTTCCTGTACCTTTCTCATCCTCTCTGCAAATTCTGTTGCCTTCTTTACTTTGCTCTTTCTCCTAATATCTGCTCCCATTCATAACTCTCTACTATAGTTTTCCATAAAAGGTGAAACCTTTGTTGCTGTATGAACCTTGTTGTTCACTGCAAACTCTGCTGTCACTAACCACTCTAGCCAATCCCTCTGCCTATACTCTGTAAAGAACTGCAAGTACTATTCTAACTCTTGGTTCATCTATTTGTGGGTGGAATGCTGTTGATAACCTCGTCTTTATTCCTAACATCTTATTTAATTCCTTTGTCAACTCTGCTACAAACTGTGGTTCCCTATCACTAATAACACTCTCTGGCAACCTATGCAATTTCCATACATTATCCCTGAACAATCTTGCTAATCCCTTCACTGTCATTTCTTCTGTAGTTGCCACAAAATGGACTATTTTTGACAACCTATCACATACTACCAATATCATATACTTTCCTGCTACTAACAGCAACTTTGTGATAAAGTCTACTGTTAGATGAGTCCATGCCTTCTCCAGTACCTAGTTTGCCATCAACTTTCCCACTGGTACCTCCATTCTATTCTTCATTCTTTGACACATATCACAACCATCCACATATTTTCCAATGTCTTTTGTTACTCCTGGCCACCAATAATTTCTCATCACTAACTTTGTCATCTTCTATCTTTCTTCATGTCCTGCTACCAGTATGTTGTGATGTAACTAGATTATCTCTACCCTCAATTCTTCTTCTTTTGGTATATATATTTTTCCTTCTTTTAATACCAACTCTCCCTCTACTTGCCACTCATCTCCTTTCAATACTCTAACTCCTACCTTCTTTATTTCTTCTACCACTCTAACTACCTCTTCATCTTTATCCCTAGCTTTTATCTTTTCTAATATATCTACCTCAGGTTCTTCAATTACTACTTCTGATAAGTTATGAATCCAATGATCCTTAATAAATACTTGATTCTCATTGTTCTTTTCTATACCTACTTTCCAGTTTAGTCTCCTACTTAAAATATTTGTCTTCCCCATTTTTTACTTCTGGAACATGTTTCAAAGTGAAATCAAATCTTAACAAATATAATGCCCATCTTGTTTGTTGTTGGTTCAACTTCTGTGCCTTCATGAAATATTCCAAATTCTTGTGATCCATCCATATCTCAAATTTGAATTTAGCACTTTCTAATAAATGCCTCCAATTTTCTAAACCTCTAATTACTGCTAACATCTCTTTATCATGTATTTCATAATTAATACACCTCCTGATACATAATCTGATGTATCCACTTCCATCCTCATTTTCTTATCTAAGTCTGGAGCAACTAAAATTGGTTCTATGGTAAACTATTTCTTTAATGCCTCAAAGGACTTTTCTTACCTAATTTCCCAGTCCTATTGTTCCTTTCTCATCAACTTGTATAATGGTCTCGCTACCTTTACAAACCCCTCAATAATAATTAGCCAGTCCTAGGAACTTTTATATATCTTTTACTGATTTAGGCACTAGTCAATCTAACACCACCTTTACCTTTGCTTCCTCCATCTTTATTCCTTCTAGTTCCAATACTACTCCTAAAAAGTCTACTTCTCTTACCTTCTACTTGTACTTCTCCAGTTTTATATATAAATTATTTTCTTTTAATCTCCTTAGTATTTCTTTTACCAACTCATCATGTCCTTCTCCTATTTCTGTTCTCACTATAATATCATCAATAAAACTTTTCAACTTTCTCTGTATTTATCAAATCTCTTAGCAACATATTTATTATAGCCTAAAATATGGCTGGCAAATTTGTTAATCCAAAAAACATGACAGTGAACTCAAAAGATCCCTCTGGGGTTATGAAAGCTGCCTTCTACTCATCTCCCTCCTTTATTCTCACATTGTTATATCTTTACCTCAAATCCATTTTTGTAAATATTTTCTTAGTCCTAATTGTCAAGATTAAAGATGGTGGACTTAGATTTTCTTTTTTCATTTTATTTTCCTTGATTTATTTTTTATTTTTCTATTTTTAGAACTCTGAGGTTAGGGGTAGAAGTGATTGGTCACACAGTCACATCAGTCACATCTGATGGTGTGGTCACAGCATTGGTCATAGGACTTAAGAAAAGGAAGTAGAAGGTTCTGGAACAAGATGATGTCATACAACATAGACAACATATGTTGACCTCATGCTTTACACATGGTTATTTAGGGTAGGGTGCACAGTAGCTAGCACAGACCATCTGTAGAAGTATATAAGATAGACTATTTTGTAAAGAGCTCTCTATTGGGTTCTCTTGTGTCTTCTCTAATATAAGAGTTTGACTTCTGAATCCACTTTAAGGTTCTAAGATTATAACACTAATATTCTTGATTATATCCAAAATAAGTGGCAATAGGTAATTGTTTTTTTACTGTCCACTTATTGAGATATAATAGTCTTATACTATTCTCTTTTTTCCATTCTTCTTTCCTACAAAAAATACTGGTGCTATTTGAGATGACTTTGAGGGCCTAATATAATCCTTCCTCAATTGTTCATCTATGAACTCACACATCTCTCCCCTCTCTTCTCTTGACAACAGATACACCTTCTCTTTTCTCAGCATAAACTCTTCTTTCAATTCTATCACATGGTCTTACATCTTTCTCATTAGCATTCTCTCACTTACTTTCTTTCTAAAGACCTTGATCCACTTGTGGAATTGTTTTGGTACCAACCTACTTGCCTCTTCTTCTGACTTTGCTACTTCTTTCTTCTTGTTCCAAATCTCCCACTCTTCAGCTACCTTCTTCACATCTATTGTCTTTTCTCCTTTCTACTTCTTTTTCTTCTTTTTCTTCTCTTCTTTCTTTTCCTCTTGTTTCTTACTTTCTTTTTCCTTCTTCTCTTCCTATTTTTGTTTCTATCACCCCAACTTATCCTGTTTTGATCTCCACTACTTATCACACTTCTCTGGACATCTTGTTATCTTGACTTCACCTGTCTTCCAGTCAATTTTTGAGTTATGACAAGCAAGCCATGGCATCCACAAAATAACACTCCATTTCTGCCCTCCAATCACATTTATCTCTGTTCTCTCTCTGTGCTCTTGGTAGTAAATGTTAACTTCTACCATATACTTGATTGGTCTCTCCTTGTTAAAAGATCTATCCACATTTCTCACATATATGGGCCTATTGATCTTCTTCAACCTAAATCCCTGCTTCTTTGCAAACTCTGAACTCATCACTAACCCTGTCATACCACTATCCAACAACACTTCCATTGTAATTCTCTCTTGTATATCTATACTCTCCAATCCAATTTTCACTGTAACCTTTCTTAATAGGTCCTCATTGTTCAGACTGTAGCAGGATATATTATCCATTACTCTACTGAGTATTGTAAATCTGTTATTACTACTGAGATCTAATTGAGGACTATCAGATCTCCATCTCTATTTAAATTGTTCCTGTTATTCTGTCTGTTTCCTTCCTTGATCATTCTTCTTTGTCCATTATTCTCATTGCCCCCATATTCCAGTTTCCTTTCTTCCCCAATTCTGTTTCCTGCCCCCCTATTTCTACAATTCCTTGCCAAGTGTCCAAAACCTCCACAACTATAACAATTTCTATTACTCTTATCCACTTCCATAGCATATAGGTTTCATTGTGCAAATCTTATCCTCTGTTGAGAGTATGCCATTACTGCATTCATTCTCTCTACTCCCTCCATTAGAGCAGATTCTGTTAGAACTTGCTGTTGAGGTACCTTCTACCTCCTTGGCCAAACTTGAGGCCATGGCAACTGTAATCATTGTGCCTCTCCATTGTTTAATCTTGGAGCTGGTGCTCTATTGTCTCTTCATCCTCTCAGCCTCTTCTTTTCTCTTTTGTTTTCCCTCCAGTCCCTATCTAATGTGATTGCCCTATCATACTATTACTCAATTGAGCCTAGCTGCTGCTCTGCTTCTATGAGCCTCTGACATATAGTGGTGTTGATTCCCCTCTTAAATTCTTCTATTAATGGTCTTCTCTCATATCCACTTTCTCTTACTGCTCTTCTGAACTCCTGTACAAACTCCTCCATTATTTTACCTCCCTGCTCCAACCTCCTTAACTCTGCTACTTTCACTGATTCCTTATTTCCTCCTCCAAACTCTTTCCTGATCTCTGCTAAAAACTCCCCCACTATTCTATATTCTAACAATTCTCTTTCCAAATCTTCCAATGTATTTTCTTTCCAGATATCTGCCAATCCTTCTTGCATATATGATAACACCCATTGGATCTGTTCTTCCACTGCTGCCTCCCTCATCTTCATCCTGATATATAATCTACATGCTGTCACAAATTCTGAGATCTTTGATGAGGTCCCATCAAACACTTGTAGTCTTGTCACTTCTGTACTTGTTGCTGCTACTCTTCTTACTCCTACTTCTCTCTCTGCTAGTGTCCAGAGTTGAGCCTGCATTGCCACAAGCTGCTCTTGTTGTTACTAGATAATGGCATGTAAGTCATGTTAACTCATTTCATAAAAGAGGGAGAATGGTTGATAATAATGATGATAATGATGGTGATGGTGTAGGCAGAGATTGTTGTAGCAACCACTAGTCACAAAGACCAATAGCAACACAAGCAATAAATCTCTCAGTAGAATATCAAGTGGGAATCATAAGAGAACTCAATAAGAAGTCTCTGCTGAATTGCTACCCTATATATACTATTACATGTGGTCCATACTATAACTATGCTTTTACTGCACATCCTACCCTAAAGTCCATGTGTTATCCATGAGTACACCATGTGTACACCATGAGATAGCAATGTGGTTAACATACTCTTTGACATCATTGTCTAGACTCTTCCAGACTTCTCTAGACTCTTCTAGACTATAGACCCTTCTAGGCCTTATGATGTAATGTCATGTGAATTCCATGTCACATGCCTTCTCTTGTCATAGACTAATAATATACTACTATCCTATCTATATCTTATCAAAGTCTATCCACACTTTATTGTATCATAACAGAGATAATATATACAAAGAAAGAGCAGAACCTGTACTAGTTTTGCTTTCTGATTTGTACTCTGAAGAAGAAATCTTGGTATATGATAGCAGGCCCTCTTCTTATTCTGCATACATGTTCTACTTACTACTTCTTTCTGGCTACTATCCTAATAAATTCTACATGATTTTGTCTTAAGAAAGATGTTTTACTCTAAGCAGTGTTTTAAGAATGACTGCTATTCCTCTGTATAGACAGATCACAAGGGGATCTGTAGTACAAAGCTGATATAAGAAAAGATTACTATTATGTCCACACAAGGTAACATGTTTGAAGTGTATTAGTGGGCTTTAACACAAACAAATGGCTAGGTTTTTCCTACCTAACTAGTATACCCCTTGAGCCTAGGATCTGACTATATATTCTTGACTAAAAGGTAGTGTTGCCCTTTGGTCAAGGATGATGAGAGAGTAAGTAAGAGGGGGTCCTGTGTTGAACAGTCTCAAGAAAGGGAAATCAAGTTCTAATATTATGACTTAAGCTTTGAGTTAAGTAAAAGATACTCTCTTATATTAAGTAACATGAGAGAACTTAATAAAGTTCCTAAGTACAAATTGTCTACCTTATATATGAACTACTGTTGGTTTGTGCTACACTTCTTTAGCCCTATCCTAATGACCATGTGTTCTTCTTAAGGTCAACATATGTTATTTATACCATATGACATCATTGTTTCTAGATCTTTCTACATTATTCTATTATGTCATGTGAGTATGTGACATATGTGACTGTGACAGTGTTTTGTGACTGATGTGACATGTGATATCATGGCTTATCTTCTTTGCCTATGTTCAAATAAAGAAAAAGAAAAAGAAACTCAAAATAAAATAAAGGAAAAGAAAAGAAAAGAAAAATAGAATAAAACCAAGTCCATCATTCACAACTCTGACAATTTAGATGTGGACTAAAGATGAGTATAACACTTAATTCAAGTTGATTATCAGACTAAGGAGTTATACATGATAGCCATAGTTTTTAAATATAGGAAGAGGCATTCTAATAATAAGATACTATACATATTCTGGATTTATTAGGCACTATAAGGATTGTTGATTGGAACTTTATAGAATTTGTTATAAAATAGAGAGATTTTTGTTTATAAATTAATAAGTAATTAGAATAGAGCATAATCTGTTCTGGAAAAGAGCAAGTGAGTATAGATGAGGTTGGTATTATCAGATATAGTGTCATATGTCCAGTCTACCTATTCTGAAGATATGTCTTCATGGTAATATTGTTATATTAACATCTCTGAAACAAGCCTGCCTTTTATGATAGTTATTCTTCTTGCAACATGTCTCTACAGTGGTGATGCAACAATCTAGATATCCAGTCTTCTATGATGGGAATACTTCTATTGAACTTAGTCTTTTATGGTAGAGTTTTTCTATCTAACTCCTGTCAGCATCTTACTACTAAAACCTTTGCTCAGTGTGATATACTAAGACTATGAGCATCTCCTATATCTCTGACTTGTATACAAAACTAGTAGTTACACTGTAATTCACTAGTCTGATAATTGACAAAGATAATTTCTATTGAACTCAATCTCTGGTATTTAACAGTGATACACCAAATCAGTACTCACTTTTATCTCAGACTTCATCTACTTATCTGAAGTTGTGACCATGTAGCAGACAGACAGTGCAGTACATAAGCTGAAGCCAAGATCATTCTAACAGATCTGTATCATTAAGCTTATTGCATAGAGTTTCCATATTCTACACATTCTCAAGCTAACTCTATAGACTTTTACCTCCTAGTGTGAACTGTATCTAACATATAGTTGGGTTAGTATGTGACACTCTGACAAACTCCAGTAAACTCTGTAGTATTCTGATCTCTGCATATATATTTGATCTACTGTTCTGTGCTATAGACTTTTGTAATATATACTCTGACATTATTTCTAGGTTTGTCTCTTTATTTCTAACAGTTTCTAATTACTAAAGTACTATCATTCTATGCTTAGATAAGCAGATATCCAGTATATTAGAATAGACTAAATAGTATTTAAAGTAGCTGTCACCTTTATAAACTTTATCTTGTTCTTTTAGGATTTTCTAGAAGTAAGTTATATAATTGTCTAAAAATTTAATATAATTAGAATTTCCTAGAAAGCTCTAGAGTTTTTCTGTATACTTTTGTTCAGTTGCTTTGATAGAAAAAAATATAGATATAAATGACCAGTAATAGATGAGGTAGTAAATAGCAGATGAGAATCTGAATATAGCTTAGAATATAGAAAAGAGTATTCTCTTTTAGTATAAGCTTAAGTTTTGTAAGAGAGCATTATTTTCTCTATACTTTGATTCTCATCTATCTTCTATAGTCCCATATATTACTAGTTATTCTTATAGATAATCTGTCTTATTATTTGTTGCTTCTAACTCATTATCTACTATTTGCTTATCTTATTAGTTGATAAGCTACTACTACTCTTAGTCCATCATTTTATCTGATTAGTATAGACTACTAGAGTATTTAAGATAGTCCTTATTCTGAGAATCTCATTCTATTCTCTTAAGTTCTTTCTGAAAGTAAGTTATATACTGGTATCATATTCTGATCTAGTTACATCTGTTTTAATCTATTATATACTAACTAATGACATCCGCTATCTATCCTAGATAACAACAAACTTATCTGAATGTACCTACTCTCTTTTAGAATAGATTATATTCTATTCCAATCATTTATTACTCTGTAGACAAGAGCTTCTCCATTCTACATCAAATCCCATGGAGTTTCAGTTAACAACACTATAGTATCCAACAGTAGTATGTGTAGTACATTATTATTATTATTAGAATCTTATTTCTGGTATTTAAGAACAATAGTTACTATGTACAATTTTTTAGTCTGATAATCAACTTAAACTATGCTCCACTCACACTCTTCTATTCAAATCTTCCTTCATCCAAAAATTATGACCATGTGACACATAGACTAGGCACAACATTATCCATTAAAGCCAAGGTTGCTTTATCTGTATAATACTTTCTTTTAGCCTTCCTCTATCACTTAATCAACTAAGTTTTCTTCTTTGTTCTGTCTTCTATGCTATCGCAGATAATCCAGCAAGTACAATTTATCTCTAATATAACTTCTAGATAACAATTACTATCTTGTCTGCACTTCCAATTTTCTTTCAGTATAGATTAACTCTGTTTATTCTATGTTGATTATTTCTAAAACTTTCTTACTAGATAGTAATAACACACTTCTTTACCCTTTGGATAAAGTAACATTCTCCATTGTCTTAAGTACAACCTCCAAAATATGCAACCAGTATAACAGATAGAAGTATAGTTCATAAGCTGAAGCCAAAGGTTATTTGTTATTTATATCCCACATGACTTCTGAGAGTTTGCTTTAGATCTCAGTTGCTAAGATGTGAACTGCATCTAACAACTGGATAGATATCAGTAATACACTTAGGTTCTTTCTGGAGATTTAAAGCATTTTCTATATGCTTTTGTCTAATAGCTCTAATAAGTTTGGTCCACACTATCCACAGCTAGTCTTTTCTTGACTAGCTAGTTTATCTCTTATTTTTAGAGTTTGATAAGCTTCTTGACTAAGGGCTATATTGTCCTTGGTCAAGAATAAGTAGAGAATAAAGATATTAGAATAAAAGAGGAAATATTATGATCCTAAGTTTGGCTCAGATTATAACTTAAGCAAAGACTTGAGTAAGAGTAGAGAAGATGATCAATTGGTAAAGTATAAAGATACAGAATCATATCTACAACCATATATATCTATTGACCATAAGAAAAAGTAAAGACATTCTTGAAAAGACAATAAAGTATAAGGGAAATATGAGAAGGCCTCCACTATTATATAAAGCACTGACTAATACAACATGAAGAAAACATAAGGCATAGTAATTATGAGTCATAAGATGAAACAAACTCATATATGTCCAAGGTATGTTTAACATGAGGCAAACATCTGTAAAACATGAAGTAGAATTGTTTGTAATAGGAAACTTTGTATTAGTGCTAAACACAAGAGAACTCAATAGAGTTTCTCCTACAATTTTTTATACTACTAGTATTGGTCTGTACTCTGATACTCCTATTCTAAAGTAAATCCTATAAACCCATTTGTGCACATATTATATGTGACTTTCATCATACTCTCATATCCAAGTCCAAAAAATTAGAAAGGGAAAGGTATGCTCATTATAGAGAGTGCTGCATGTTGCTACTTTGGGCTTTTCTTCTAACTACAGTGATGTGTGGGAACGTCGCTCCCGACCTATCAGTAGGACCCAAGGGTACAAGACGTTGTCATGACCTTGGAATGACAAGATTTTGACATAGTCGTCCAGTGATTCTGCACACAGGTCAATTAGCCTGGTTTCTGTCTTGTCTTTTTCATCTTGATAAGGGCTTGCAACCGCTCTTTGGGAATAAGTGTGGCCGTATTCCTCGTGCTCGTGACTTTCCTTCGACCTCTTACTTTACCTTTCCAGCGTAAGTTTCCTCGCGTGTTCCTTATTATATTCCTCTGGAGCTTTTTCATACATATCACTGGTTGCAAAACCACACTGTTGTAGCCGTGAAAGTCCCCATAACGCACTACATGTCCACCGACAAATACCTTGGTCTTCAACTTTTGTCTTTATGAACTATATACCAATTCGTTCATGATTGGCCTCAATTCTCGGGGTGGATGGAAGTATAACGAAGATAGTGACACAACATTGTCTTTCGGGCATAATAACCTGCAAAATCAGTCCAAACCTATTTTCGCTCCACGAAGCAACCAGAGGTTTGAATGCAGCTTTTGTAGGCTAAGTCAAGTCCCACGAGATGGTCAACCCCGCACTAGAAAAGATATAAAAAGCAAGTTTGACGCCGAGTCGAGGAGGAGCATCACAGTTAGCGCCACTAGGACCACCTCGGCCACTTCCCAATCCATCACAACTTTAAAAAATTGATATTTTTCTTGGCCTGAGTTATGAATGCATTTTTCAGAAGTCGGGAATATACGAGATTTTGATACATGAGTGAATAATCCAGAAGTGCTTTTGGAGACAGTCTCTAATTTCTCAAGCTCTGTTCTGCTCGAATGTTCCCCTAGTCCTTCTCGTATAGTTGATCACCAACGAATCGATCGAACCAGCGGAAGACCTCGTAATGCCACTTGAGACTACAAAATAGAGTAAGTGACATCATAGTCCCATTGGACGAAAGGCGCACCTATTTCCATGGTTCAGGACCCAATGGTTTTCATCAGGAAAGATGACCAGTCGACTGGGTATACCAAGTCTACATACGCAAAGATGCCATATCAATA
>Ga0157358_1001243_pt1 | contig 11112 bp, 9 predicted proteins | sample AttcapACBM2_FD_111484 | JGI IMG/M metagenome (GOLD analysis project Ga0157358, IMG submission 111484) | Fungus gardens microbial communities from leaf cutter ant in Botucatu, State of São Paulo, Brazil - Atta capiguara ACBM2 | ecosystem: Host-associated > Fungi > Mycelium > Unclassified ...
GAGCGGGCTGCTGCTCTTCTGGCAGGAGTTTCGGACCAACCGTGCCGCGCAGGCGCTGCAGTCACTGGTTCGCAGCCAGGTCACCGTGCTGCGGCGGGAATCGGGCAGTGAAACCGCGCAGCGTCAGGATGTGGATATGAGTGAGCTGGTGCCGGGCGACATTATTCTGCTCAGCACCGGCGATCAGGTGCCTGCCGATGTGCGCCTGCTGAGCTCACGTAATCTGTTTATCAGTGAAGCGGTGCTGACTGGCGAGTCGCTGCCGGTTGAAAAACACAGCAGCGATGCGGGTATTGATGCTGAAGAGCAGACTGCCCAGGAGCTGCTGGCGTCACCGAACATCTGCCTGATGGGCACCAGCGTGGCCAGCGGCACAGCCAGCGCCGTCGTCGTTGCGACCGGAGGCGAAACCTGGTTTGGTTCACTGGCCTCATCGCTGACCGGAAGTCGTCCACAGACTGCGTTTGACCGTGGGGTGAACAGCGTCAGTAAACTGCTGATCCGCTTTATGCTGGTGATGGTTCCGGTGGTGCTGCTGATTAACGGCTTCACCAAAGGGGACTGGATGGATGCCACGCTGTTTGCTCTGGCGGTCGCGGTCGGGCTGACCCCGGAAATGCTGCCGATGATTGTCAGCGCTAATCTGGCCAAAGGCGCCATTGCGATGTCCCGGCGCAAAGTGATCGTCAAAAAGCTCAATGCCATTCAGAACCTTGGCGCGATGGATGTGCTCTGCACCGATAAAACCGGCACGCTGACCCAGGACACTATCCTGCTGGCGCATCATCTGGATGCGCAGGGCAGTGAAGATGAGCAGGTCCTGCTGCTGGCCTGGCTTAACAGTGGCAGCCAGAGTGGCGCAAAAAACCTGATGGATCGCGCCGTGCTCTGCGCAGGCGATAAAGTCATTTCACAGACTCAGCGCAGCCAGTATCAGCTGGTTGATGAGCTGCCGTTTGATTTTACCCGCCGTCGTGTGTCGGTGCTGGTGGAAGATCTGACTCAGCATCGCTCGCATCTGATCTGCAAAGGCGCAGTTGAAGAGATGCTGGCAGTCAGCGTTGCCGTGCGGCAGGGTGATGCGGTCGTTGCACTGGATGCGGCACAGCGTGCGGCGTTGCTGGCGCAGACCGAACGCTATCATCAGCAGGGTTATCGCGTGCTGCTGGTGGCAACCCGTGATGGCGAGCTGCACGCGCCGCTCAGCGACAGTGATGAGCGCGATCTGGTTATTCAGGGCATGCTGACCTTCCGCGATCCACCAAAAGCCAGTGCCGGTAAGGCGATTAAAGCCCTGCGCGACAGTGGTGTAACGGTGAAAGTGCTGACCGGTGACAATCCGCTGGTGACGCTGCGGGTCTGTGCCGATGTCGGGCTGACCGATCCGGCCATGCTGACCGGCGATCAGATTGAGGCGATGAACGATGATGAGCTGGCACTGGAAGCAGAGCGCTGCACCCTGTTTGCCCAGCTGACGCCGTTGCAGAAATCACGTCTGGTACGGCTGATGCAGCAGAACGGTCACACCGTGGGATTCCTCGGCGATGGTATCAATGACGCGCCTGCACTGCGTGCGGCTGACACCGGTATTTCTGTGGACAGCGCGGCGGATGTGGCGAAAGCCTCATCGGACATCATCCTGCTGGAGAAAGATCTTCAGGTGCTGAATGAGGGGGTACTCAAAGGACGCGAGACCTTCGGCAACATCATCAAGTATCTCAACATGACCGCCAGCTCCAACTTCGGCAACGTGTTCTCGCTGCTGGTGGCCAGTGCCTTTATTCCGTTTCTGCCGATGCTGTCGATTCATCTGCTGATTCAGAACCTGATGTATGACGTCTCCCAGCTGGCGCTGCCGTGGGATAAGGTTGACCGTGAGTTTCTGAATAAGCCGCGTAAATGGGATGCCGGCAACATTAAACGCTTCATGCTTTGGATGGGTCCGACGTCATCAATTTTTGACGTGACCACCTTTGCGCTGATGTGGTTCGTTTTCGGCGCTAACCATGCAGGCGTGCAATCGCTGTTCCAGTCTGGCTGGTTTATCGAGGGACTGCTGTCACAGACGCTGGTGGTACATATGCTGCGTACCCGGAGGATTCCGTTTATCCAGAGTCGTGCCACCTTACCGGTGATGCTGACCACGCTGGCGGTAATGGCGCTGGGCATCCTGATTCCATTCTCTCCGCTGGGTGCGATGGTCGGTCTGGTGCCGCTGCCATGGCAATATTTCCCGTGGCTGGTGCTGACGCTGTTCAGCTACTGTCTGGTGGCGCAGGGCATGAAACGTTTCTATATCCGTCGGTTTGGTCAGTGGTTCTAGGGAGGCAAAGATGAAAAAAGGCAGGCTTGATACGGTATTTGTCGGCGTGATGATCATCGGCTTAACTCTGATTGCGCTGACGGTCATCGTTAGATGAAAGGATTGTGATAGTGCGATAGTACAGAGGCAGCGAGGTAGCTCGCTGCCTTTTTTCTAATCTTCGTCGCGCTCACGGCTGGCGCGCTGGCGCTCGTAGTATTCATCTTCTGCGGTGATGATCTCATCCATCAGCGAATCCATATCCACCACGCGCTCCTCTTCAACAAACTGTCCGGTCAGCGGCGTTTCCGGGGTCAGCTTGCCATCTTCATAAAGTTGCCAGATCTCTTTGGCATAGCGCGTCTTCAGCAGCGCCGGAGCGAACTGACCGTAGTAGGAGGTAATGTTGTCTACGTCACGTTCGAACATCGACTCAGCATGGTTATTGGCTGCCGCATCGACCGCCTGTGGCAGGTCAATAATCACCGGGCCCTGATCGTCCAGCAGTACGTTGAACTCGGATAAGTCACCATGGACGATACCGGCACAGAGCATACGCACGATGTTGCGAATCATGGTGTGGAAGTCGGTGATCGCCTCCTCTTCGGAGAGCGTGACGTCGCTGAGGCGCGGCGCGACAGAGCCATTGGCGTCGGTCACCAGCTCCATCAGTAACACGCCGTCAATGCAGAGATAAGGCTGGGGCACGCGAACACCGGCATTAGCCAGGCGGAACAGGGCGTCTACTTCGGCAGTCTGCCAGGACTCCTCCTGCTGCTTACGGCCAAACTTCGTGCCTTTCTGCATGGCGCGGGCGTTACGGCTGTTGCGGGTTTTACGTCCTTCCTGATACTGCACCGCCTGCTTGAAGCTACGCTGGGTCGCTTCTTTATAAACTTTGGCGCACTGCACTTTACCGCCGCAAAGCACGGTATAGACGTCTGCTTCTTTGCCGCTTTTCAGCCGCTGCAGCACATCGTCAATGAGGCCGTCATCGACCAGGGGCTGGATTCTGTTTGGGATTTTCATGCGGCTTTATACCTTATTTCACCCGCTTTTCGTATCACTTTGCGATGATGGAAAACATTGGCAATGACTGAACAAAGTATCTGATTCTACCCTGGAAAGACGTGTTGTGGGGATGAACCTTGATGTGTTGCGCTTTTGACCTTTGTTTTATCATAAACAACGGATTAGGCGGGAGAGCAGGGCGGTTTTATCTGCCAGAGATTCGCTTTTTCACGGCACCGGGCAGCATCATGTCAGAGAGATGTGCCTGAATAGCAGGCGGATGCGGGCATAAAGGCCGAAATCCTGCTCACAGAATCCCGGCCTGCCTGCGGGATTACTTCAGACCTTTAAGCACTTTAACCGTGCTTTCGATGTCGATCTCATCTTCGGAGAAGATCAGCGTCGTTCCCTGGAAAGTGGTCACCGCCAGCTTTTTCAGCGAGCGCATCTCACTGGCGTTCGGGTCAGACTTCGGACGGATATTATTCAGCAACAGGCCCACTGAAAGCACCGCGTTCTCTTTATCGACACCAGCATCAACCGGGACGTCTTCGTTGTAAACCAGGTAAGACTTAATCGAAGTGATCTTCAGCCGCTCACCTGCGATATAGATATATTTGCTGGTCGGCGCGACCTTCACCGCATAGGCGGATAAGCCTTTGTTGTTGGTGGTGGGTTCAAATGTCACCGCCGCATCTTTCTTAATCAGATCAGGATTGGCGACTTTAATCACATGAAAATAGCGGTTATCACCGTTTTCATCTTTGATAAAGCCAAAACCTTTATCTTCAAACCAAGTTGTGATCGTTCCGTTCATCGCCATTTTTGCCTGCTTAATCTACTCAGTTTTTTACAGCGCGCAGTGTAAAACACAATGCCTGCGCAGACTATATAAGTCTGGATGATAATTTACGGCCGGGCAAGAGGCTGGGGCGGATGCCCGACGCGGAGGTGAATGCGGTAGTCAGAAAGGTTAACCGGCCGACGGCGCAACGCTCGTCTGCCGGTGCGTATCTCTTACTCGTTGCCCCAGCGGTTCAGGAACTCGGCGATATCATCAATACGCTGCTCATCAATACCCGCTTCGCGCGCCATATCCTGCTGCGACTCTTCACTGATCTCTTCGTTATTCATCAGACGGGTGATCAGCAGCTGGAAGTAATGCGCCAGCGGAGTACGCTCTGCTTCGCTGACCGGCTTAGCCGCCTCCGTCGCGTACTCATCTGCGACATCATAATATTTGAGAGAAATTTCGTTATTCATAAGGGGATCCGCAGAGTTGAGAGTAAGTAGCAACCGGATTCTGACCCGGCTTGTGGAGGTATTATTTCGTGTTTGGGTTGGGGCTGTAAAGGGGAACAGGATGCCCGATTCTGACTAGAGAACCAGCGGCGGAAGTTGTCTGAAGGTGTTGACTAATCCCTCACCCCAGCCTTTACGGATAGTACTGAAGTACGGATGGTCTTCGGTAATGCGGTATTGCCGGGCATCGCTGTAGCTGTCACACGGGTAGATCATCACGTCGAGCGGCAGGCCGACGGACAGATTACTGCGCAGGGTCGAATCCAGTGAAATCAACGCGCATTGCATCGCCTGTTCAAGAGACATGTCGTAGTGCAGCACCCGGTCAATAATCGGTTTGCCGTACTTGCTTTCACCAATCTGGAAATAGGGCGTATCACGGGTTGCTTCGATGAAATTACCCTGAGGATAAATATGGAACAGGCCAATATCATCCCCGTTGATTTGCCCGCCGAGCAGCAGGTTGCAACTGAAGTCTGTCGTGCTGCCATTCTGTTGCGCCTCACTGTCACGCTGGATCACCTCACGAACCGTTTCGCCTATCAGCGACGCGGCCTCATAGAGGCTGGAGACATTCAGCAGATTGGGACAATCGGCATTCCTGCTGCGGTGTCGCAGCAAGCTGATGATACTTTGCGTGGTCGCCAGATTACCGGCAGTCTGAAGCACCAGCGTACGATCGCCGTCCTGATGAAACACGTGCAGTTTACGGAAGGTGGAAATATGATCCACGCCAGCATTGGTACGTGAATCGGATGCAAAGACCAGCCCGGATGACAGGCGCATGGCCACACAATAGGTCATACCACACTTCCTTCAAAAAAAGATTTGCACGCCATCAGCGTGCATGAAGTTTTCACCATCAGCAAGTCGCGATTTACATCATTTGTACGGCAGCAATCGCGCACATATCTTCGTATCCACCGCCAATCCGTAAACCGCGCACCGGACAGGCATCCAGGTAATCAATGCCGACGGCAAGCTTAAGATGTTGATCAGGCATGCGAGTATTGTTGGTGACGTCAAAGCAGTGCCAGCGGTCTTCCACCCAGACTTCGGCCCAGGCATGGGTCGCGACATGGGTAGAATCTTTGCTGTGCAGGTAACCGCTGACGTAGCGGGCCGGTATATTCAGGCTACGACAGCAGCTCAGAAAGACATGCGTATGATCCTGGCAGACGCCGGTACTGGCGGCGAAAGCCTCCGCGGCACTGTCGGTCACAAGGGTAGAACCTGGGGTGTAAGGCATCCTGAGCAGCAGGTCTCCCATCAGGTTTTCCAGGGCGGCCAGTATCGCCTGAGGCTGATGATAACGCAGGGCAAACGCCTGAATCGCCGCATCGGGCTGGGTCAGCGGACTGTGGCGCAGGAAAACCAGCGGCGACAGATGTCCCTGAGCCTGATCTTCAATGCCGTGTTCAATCTCTACCACGCCATGTGCCTGAATGGTGATGGACTCATGCGGTTCATCGAGTGTCAGAACATGCATGATGTTGCCGAAGGCATCCGTGGTGCAGACCGCCTTCTCCGGCAAGGTCAGTTGCCAGGAAAGTATGCGTTGATGAGGCGATTCCTGAGGCGTCAGACGCAGGTACTGGATACTCCGTTGCACTGCCTGGTCGTAGCGATAGTGCGTGTTGTGCTCAATGCTAAGTTTCATTGCGCCTCCAGATACGTGTGATGAATACTTTCGGCGATCTCGTTGACCTGGGCGAGAAAGGCTTCCAGCCAGTTGTTCAGCCCGATTCTGTTCAGGTCTTTCATGGAACTGAAGCGCAGCTCGGCGTGCAGGATGTGCGCGAGGCGGCGTGGCGGGTTTGCACGGCCACCAATCAGCTCCAGTTGCTGAACCATATCGTTGATACACGCCAGCAACGAACGCGGCAGCTCGTTGCGCAGGATCATCAGTTCGGCGATGGTCTCCCGGCTCAGGGGCTGCTTATAAATACTATGGTAGGCTTCGCGCGCACTTACTGCCTGCAGCAGTGTGTCCATGCGGTAATATTCGCGCACCGGATCGTCATCAATGTCCATCAGTCGGTTCTTCACCTCCAGCAGACGGGCGGTGCCATCAGCCCGTTCCAGCAGCGTCCCCAGGCGGATAAAGTGCATCGCATCGCTGCGGAGCAGGGTACCGAACATGGCACCGCGGAACAGATGAGAGCGCTCTTTCACCCAGTCAAAGAAGGCGTCGGCACCGTCTGAGCCGATGCCCTGACGGCGTATCGATTTCATCCCGATCCAGGTGGCATTGATACACTCCCAGACTTCGGATGACAGGCTGCCACGCACCGCATGCGCATTGTTCCAGCCCATCTGCAGGCAACTGAAAATGCTGCTGTGATTCCGGTTATCCAGGGCGAAAAAACTGACCAGATTGGGCATTGTCAGTGTCGGGTAGGTCTCAGCATACAGCCCGCTGGTGCTGGTCAGATTGAGCGGTACCAGCAGATCATGCGTACCCCCGTTACGGATTGGCATCATCGACAGCTTGTTGGTGACGTCCAGCACCCGGGCGATATTTTCTGCCCGCTCCAGATAGCGGGCCATCCAATAGAGTTCACTGGCTGTCCGGCTCAGCATAGATCATCCTCCAGTACCCAGGTGTCCTTGGTTCCGCCGCCCTGTGATGAATTGACGACCAGCGATCCTTCCGTCAACGCGACGCGGGTAAGCCCGCCAGGCACCAGCCGGATCTCCGCGCCACTGAGCGCAAAGGGCCGGAGATCGATATGACGTGGTGCCAGGCCGTCGTTGACAAACGTGGGACAGGTGGACAATGCCAGCGTGTTTTGCGCGATGTAATTCTGCGGGCGCGCCAGCAACAGGTCACGGAAGTGGGCAAGCTCAGCTTTGCTCGCGGCAGGGCCAATCAACATGCCGTAGCCCCCAGCGCCATGAACTTCTTTCACCACCATTTTTTCGAGGTTGGCCAGCACATACGACAGCTCATTTTTATGTCTGCACTGCCAGGTTGGTACGTTGTTGAGGATCGGTTCTTCCTGCAGATAAAAGCGCACCATATCCGGTACGTAGGGGTAGATAGATTTGTCATCAGCCACACCCGTGCCGATAGCATTTGCCAGGACAACATTGCCAGCCCGATAAACTGACAGCAGTCCTGGTACGCCGAGCATGGAGTCCGGGCGGAATGCCAGCGGATCGAGGAAGGCGTCGTCAACCCGACGATAGATCACATGTACTCTGCATGGCCCGGCGGTCGTGCGCATAAACAGCATGCCGTCCTTCACAAACAAATCGGCGCTTTCCACCAGCTCAACGCCCATTTGCTGGGCCAGGAAGCTGTGTTCGAAGTAAGCGCTGTTAAAGCGGCCTGGGGTTAATACCACCACGGTGGGATCGTTGACGGGTGAGCTTTCGCGCAGCGTTTGCAGCAGATGCGACGGATAGCGTTCTACGGGCGCAATGCGTTGCTGGGCAAACAGTTCCGGATAGAGCCGCATCATCATCTTACGGTTCTCCAGCATATAGGAGACGCCGGAGGGGGTACGCAGGTTATCTTCCAGGACGTAATATTCGCCATCACTGTTGCGCACCATATCCACGCCGATAATGTGTGCGTAGATGTTACGGTGGAGATCAACACCCTGCATACAGGGTTGATACTGTTCGTTAGCCAGAACCTGTTCTGCCGGAATGACGCCCGCTTTCAGAATGTGTTGTTCATGGTAGATATCGTAGAGAAAGGCATTGAGCGCCTGCACACGCTGACGAATGCCGGCATCGAGCATGGCCCACTCGGCGGCCGGGATAATACGTGGCACGCTGTCGAACGGGATCAACCGTTCAGCGCCATTATCGTCATCGTAGACATTGAAGGTAATCCCTACCCGGTGAAACAGGAGGGCGGCTTCTTCCCGCTTGCGCTGTACCGCCTGGTGATCGGCCTGCTGCAGCCATTGCCAGTAGGCGGCGTAGTGGTCACGGTGTTCACCTTCAGCCAGAAGCATCTCATCAAAAAAGGGTGAAGCGGAGAGATTGATATTCAGCATCGTCACCTCGCAGACGTTAAAGGCTGTCACTCTATCCAAGCATAAAGTGTGCCAGCCTCAGAAGAAGCGGAACGGTGCAACGCCGTGATAGTGCAAGGGTTAAAGCACTTTTTTGGTGCAGTCGCAGAGCAGCAATGTCTTAATATGGCGCTTAGTCTTTCGTGGTGAAAAAACGGTCATGGCTAAGGCGTCTTTAGCCCATGAATGCTGTCGCTCAGACGGTAACGGTAAAATGGGGGATTTTATCGAGCTGCCGGGTGTGCTCGGGCTGGTGAATCTGGAAAAAGTTATCGCCGCGCAGCCGGATGTCTATCTGGTCAGCGGCGCCAGGACGCCGAAAGCGGGCGATCCGCTACCCGCCGGTTAAGTGCTGGGCGCGCAGACTACTGCAGAACAGGCGAGTGCCAGCCTGAAGCCGCACTGGCGCGTAAAGGCATCAGCACGCTGAAAGCGGTTGAAGCCGGTCGCAGTTTTGGCATCTGGTACCATTCCTCCTGTAACGTGCTGGCCGTGCAGTTCTTCGCCAGGATGTTTTATCCGCAGAAGTTTGCCGATCCCGATGCGTAGCAAACACAAAAACAACGCTATAAACCGTTCCTTGTCGTCGAACTGACCGGCACTTACTGGACAAAATAAAAGGGACTTTGCCCCGACTGCCGGGGCGTTTTAATTCACGGAGAGAAGAGAATGAAGATCAGCGGATGGTCACTGTCTCCGCTATCGAACAGAGTCTTAACGATGCGCCCGGAGTTCTGACAGGCGAAGCCTTTTCAATGGCAATACACGCAGTCGGGGGACGCTGTTTTAAGCGCTTTATTCACTACCTGATAATCAGCGTGAAAGAGTATCTTGCACCTGCATAAATCGCGCACGCCAGGGCTTGAGAACCCACAACGCCAGACCAGCGGTGATGAAGTCGAAGGTAATCGCGCAGCCAAAGACCAGGTGCCAGTTATGGGTGTGCTGATACATCAGCGCCGCCAGCGGACCACCAAAAATTGCGCCGATACCCTGCGAGATATAGAGCCAGCCATAGTTCGCTGAAGCATTTTCACTGCCAAAGGTGTCAGTCAGTGTGGAGGGGAACAGTGAGAAGATTTCGCCCCAGCCAAAGAACACAACGCCTGAAAGCAGTACGAAGAGCAACGGATCTTCGCGGCAGGCAAGCCACAGCGTCATCGCTACACCTTCCAGCGCGAAGGCAATAAACATGGTATTTTCGCGGCCGTAGCGGTCAGAAATAAAACCAAATAAGGGACGCGTTAAACCGTTAGTAAAACGATCAATGGTCAGCGCAAGCGGCAGGGCGGCCATACCGAAAATTAACGCCTTGCTGATGCCGAAGTCTTCGGCAAAAATCGCCATCTGCGAAGTCACCATCAGCCCTGAAGTCGACATCATGGTCATCATCATGAACATCAGCCAGAACAACGGCTGGCGCAGCATTTCCCCGGATTTAAACTGGCGCTGGCTCAGCACGGGAGACGGTGTTTTGCTGGCCGGTATCATCATGCTGGTTTCGGGCAATCTCAGGTTCTGGCTGGCGAGCAGACCCACAGCGGCGAAGATGAGTCCAAACGTTGTCATCGTCTGTTCCAGCCCGTAGCTGTTAAGAGAAATAGAAATCGGGAAGGTGGTAAAAATTGCCCCCATGCCGTAGCCCGCCGCCACGGTTCCGGCGGCAAAACCGCGCTGCTGTGGAAACCACTTCATCACCAGTCCCACCACGCCAATGTAAACAATACCCGTGCCCAGTCCGCCAAGGCAGCCGTAGGCCAGATACAGTGAGGTGAGGCTGTTGACCCGGGCGGCGATCACCCAACTGAAACCCGCCATCAGGGTACCGATGGAGATCAGCAGACGTGGTCCAAAGCGCTCGACCAGCCGACCCTGAAAAGGTGAGAAAAAGGTCTGCAGAATAATCAGCAGCGAGAATGTGACCTGCAGTTCCGCCAGCCCGACGCCGAGTTTGGCAATCATCGGTTTGGTTAACAGCGTCCAGACATATTGCGGGCTGGAAATGGCTGCCATGCAAAGTAATCCAAGCAGAAGCTGTACCCACTTGCTGTGTTTCGCTATTACTACCGGTTCGCTCATTGAGGCCATTGTCGTTCTCCAGAATTACGCTTTGCTCTGCTTAACCACTTTTTTGTCGTCGCACCTATTCAAACCATTGCCTTCAAATGCTCCTTCTCCGAAACCATCCCGATACGCGGATATGTACGTAAAGCGATAAAGCAGGATGTGTGCCAATTTAAAAAAATGATTAAATTCAATTAGTAATGGAATTACGGGCGGAATAAATGTGATGAGGTGTAAAAAATGAGTGCGCTGAGATGGTGCGTAGGAGATGGTTGATTGCCAGTCAGAAAGGCCATCGGGTACATTCTGATATTCGAGGTGATGCAGCGAAAGGCGTTATTGGAAAAAGATGACCAGGCGTTTGAAATGTTCGAATTGAGGACACAAAAAAGCCCGCAAAGC
>Ga0157358_1001244_pt1 | contig 11109 bp, 10 predicted proteins | sample AttcapACBM2_FD_111484 | JGI IMG/M metagenome (GOLD analysis project Ga0157358, IMG submission 111484) | Fungus gardens microbial communities from leaf cutter ant in Botucatu, State of São Paulo, Brazil - Atta capiguara ACBM2 | ecosystem: Host-associated > Fungi > Mycelium > Unclassified ...
AAAAAAAGATGATAGCAACAACTGTATCAACCTGTGGAAAATGACTTTTCAAGCATCAGATGGAAAAGGCAAACAATTCTATGACCTCATTGACAACAACTTAGAAATTATCGAACCATCTTACACCAAAGGGGGCCCATGGCTCCAATCATTTGGACATTCCAATTCGTTATGCACTAGAGCTACAAGAGCTATCACAAACCACGCGCCGATAGGTGAGTATCGTTTACAATTTTTTCCTAATAAGGATTTCAAGTGTCCCTGTGGGTATTATCTGATTGAAACAAGAAAACACATTCTTCATGAATGCATGAGACACAATGGGTATTGGAATCCCAGAAGAGATACTCTTAGTTATTTCGTCATGTTCTTGAGTGCTAACCCTAAAGCTTTTGCTTTTATTGACAATGTTCCATCAGTCATTTTGAGGTAACCTTGGAAGAATCAGTATCTTAGTCTACTTTTTCTTTTGGTCTAAGATCATTCTCTTTTTGATTAGCTCTTTGTTTCTTTTTCTCAACCTCTTTTCCTATCTGTTCCTTTTTCTTCATGTAGTATGGTCCTTCTGTACGTAGTTATGAAATAGCTACCATAGTCTACCTCCGCACAACATGTAATAAATTGTTGATTTAAAAAAAAAAAAAAGCATATCAATATAGTAACATAATTAGTTATCTTCTAAAATTAGCCTGACAGCTGCTATGACAGATGACAGCTCCCATCAGGTATGAGTTTTGATCATATGATGGCAACAACTTGTACACAGACCATCACTCTTTTATATATATACTTCTGTGTCTAAGGATTAGACCTCAGACTTAACAACATCAATTTACATCAATTATTCCTGTTGATACTACTCATCACCTATTATCATTATTTCCTTATACTGAACCTCTGAAACACCATTAAGTTCAAGCATTACAACCAGTGAGTAGCTTATTTATAATACAATGTTTTTCTAGTACTTTCTATCATGTAATTATAATAATGTGTTTTCTTTCTGATTGTTAGGTAATGAACATGCCCAGAAAAAGAAACCATCTGTGGAAAAATTTGCAGAAGATATCAAAAGAGCATGGGAATATTATCTAATATATATAGATGTAATTATGAAGTAACCTTGGCTTTAGTAGATGAGCTATACCTCTACTTGTTGCAATAGTTATATTTTAGATGGAAGTCAGACTTTCAAGCATGGGTACTCAGAACAGTATATTCAACTAGGTGATTTTTAAGCTAAAGAATTGTAGAGTATTTACTTATCTTAAATACTAGTACTAAGTCTATCTGAGAATTAGAGGAGATAGGTAACTACTCTGGATATACTAAGTCCTTAGAAATTGAGTTCCATAGACATCATAAGGAGCTATGTGATTAGTAATGGAGTGATCTGATATAAAAATAGAACTAGATTAATTTATACTAGAAATAGTATATAGGCTAGAAGAAGAATATTTACTTTTGCAGATGTTTTGGGCAGAGCAGAGCTTAGGTAATCATTATCTGTGATGGATTCTAATGTGTTGGATATGCTTAGATGGTATATAATACTTATTTACAAAGAAAGAAAAAAAAAGAGAAAAGGAAAAATTCAAGAAAAATCAGAATAAAACATAGGATTCAATAATATACTATAACATACAGAGTATCTACTAGCCTTAAATGCTAATTATTATGCTTATAATAATGGTAGAGTAAATAAATGATAACTATGAAAATACTATGACAACTAACTCCTAGCAATATAACAATAAAGAGTTCAGAAAACAAGTTATCAGATAATGAAACATAGATGGCAGAGTCCAAGCTCTAAGTAGTAATGTTCTCTGCTATTAGGTTTACACCTTGGTGATTGAAGTCTGAAGAATGTGTACAAAAGAGTAAATGAAGCATAATACTTATATGTAATATGTGAAATATAGATGTTGAACAACCTTTAACTTTAGCTTATATATGTTATATTCTATTTCAACCACATTTGTTCCAATGCACAGATAACCCCTTCTCCCTCATCTATACCTCCCAATCTCTTCCAGTGCAGATTACACATCTCCATTTCACCTCTGATATCCTTACTGAACTCTTGCTAACTCTGAGAACCTCTATCTCTTAACATCTGAGAATTACTATAAATCAAGGTAACTTACTTAATAGCCTCTATTTTAGATAACTACCCTAAGTAGCATACCTAGTATATAATCTAGTCGTTTACACTGTATTAGTTATTCTGAAAATCAACTAAAACTGACACTCACTTTCAGTGTTGGTAATGATACACCTTGCTACCCTCTAGTGGTTTTCCATCTGCTAAGTCCCCCAAGTTCCATTCCAAAATATGCAACAAGTGCAGCTAGTAGAGATGCAGCACACAAGCTAAAGTCAAAGGTCACTCCAACCTATCTTCTGTGTTCTTGGATAATATACTAATCACTTATAAAGTAACATTGATACCAAACTTTGATGTCAACAACAATATGTTTCTTATTACTATCAGAACTTATCTTTTTTTAACTCTATCTTTCAATCTGAAATTACAACCAAGCAGCAAGTAGAGTTACAGCATATAAGCTAAAGCCAAGATCATTCTCAAGTCCATACTCTACACTTCATGGATAAGTTTTCATATTTGATCTATAACACTCTACTATTGTCACATACTTTTATCTAAATATAGACTATGCTTAATAAATTATGTTAACTACTATTATATAGCTTGTATTTCAGAGAAGAGAGATATAAAAAGAAAAAACATACCATTTATGAAAAAATATAGTAAAAGATAACAGCACTCTAAAATATTCTAGAAGAGCAAAATAAAATATAAACTCTATTTAGAGATAAAATTAAGATTAGAATATTTCTAGTAGGCTCTGAATATCATTACAATCATAAGTCAAAGTAACTCAAAGTTATTACTCAAGTAGTAACTTAAAGTATCTCTTATAGGAATTATAAGAAAAACTTGATAAAAAGTCCTTACTATAATTTTTTACTACTAATAATGATCTATGCTATCCTTAAGTTATCCTATTACATATACACACCATAAGAATAACTATGTTGTATTCATATTTGTAATGAGACTCCAAACTTCAATGCCTAATATCAAAAATATAAAGTTGATTATATTAACTCTATTATCCCTATAGCCCAACTCTGACTACTGCTAGCACCTTTGTAATTGTTATTCTATCCCTAATTGTGTCAGAATTGTAAATGATAGACTGGGTTTTATTTTATTATTATTTTAATTTTAATTTTAGTATTTGTTTCCATTTTTTATTTTAGACTTAGGCAATGAGGAATAGTGTGACATCACAAATGTCACAATTATGTCACTATCACAGTAACATTGTCACATGATACAAAAAAATATAGAAGATTTTGAACTAGATAATGTTATATATGTTACAATCAATGTCTTTTGGATACAACATGGACTAGGGTCAAGGGTAATGACGACATGATTGGCTGTGTGGTAATAGTCTCAGTCAGCACCTTATGTAGTAGATGCTATATCCTTGCTTTGTCCTCATTGTTTTATGACTTGTTTGACTTATGTACAACAGATTATTTCCACATAGCTATTATATATATATAGTATAGATACACTCCTGTATCTTTACACTTTACCAATTGCATATCTTTTCTTCTATCTCTCAAGTCTTTGCCTAAGTACAACCTGAGCTCCAAGCTAAGGTTGTAATATTTGGTAAAGCGTTAACAAGCTCACCTTGCAAAAAAAGAGGTACATAATAGTTAGTCTATGGACAAATTAGGCAAAGTTACCACCAGACAATAAACAAAACACATGTGGTATAGACCATAAGAAGAACCAAGATGAGTTCAAGATGAACAGATGACATAGAGGCACTATTAGAATGACTACGATCTTTACAGATCACAAATGAAACCTTGGACAAAATAATAAAACAATCAGACAAAACAATATCTGTAACACCAGTACCAGTGACAACAAATACCAATGAATAGGCTGTTATGCCTAAAAACATGGTTCCAAATCTAGGATGGTTTGATGGGGATAGGGTAAAATTCAAAGACTAGTGGAGGGGAATGTGATCATTTCTCAAGAGTAACAGGGTCATAGAGACTGATAATAGGATCACTGTGATCCTGGCTCACCTCAGGGAAGGTATAGCAAGGATTTATGCCCAGAAAAAGTTAGATAAACTAGATAAGGAATTAGGAGCCCAGGATTAAGAAGAATTTGTTAAAGAAATCAAGACCACATTCAGTGACAAGACAAAGGTGGCAGATGCCAAGTAGAAGATTAAGACCTTTAAACAAGGGAAATGGAACACAGTGGACTATATGATAGAGTTCAATGCCTTAGCCATGAAGGTGGATACAGATGAGCTACATGCCATCTTTTTGCTGAAGAAGAATGTATGACAAGATATCATCAAGCCAATATTGGGATACCTGCCCATTGTGGCACCAGAGTTATTCAAGGAATGGAAGGTGGCAATCACCTTGGTTGGACCAGGGTATAAGTTCACAAAAGGATGTCAAGATCATAAAACAAGAACAGGAACAACATATAGTGGGAGAGGATAGCCCATAGATATTGGAAAGAGCAACAACAACTTCAAAGACAGGGAACCAAAGTGTTTCAATTGCAACAAGTATAGGCATATGGCTAAAGAATGTTAGAACAAGAAGAAAGAGAAGGAAACTCAGAAGTGTTTCAAGTGTGACAAAGAAGGACACATTGTAAAGGACTGTAAAGAGAAACATTCAATGAAGAAACAAAAGATTTAAAAAGAATTGGATGATGAAGATGACAAAGAGGATAATAAGAAGCAGGGTTTTGGAGAAGATCTTGAGTAAGCACAGTATGAGAGATTTCCACTATAAATTCTTAGAACAAATATATTATTCTTAACCAATGGAGTAATGCTGAGAAGGAATTAAATATGTGAGCCAATATAAAGATGAAGAATGGCAAGAACCTCAAAGTCAAGGCACTGGTGGATTCTGGATGCACTCATATAGGAATAATAAACAACTGGTTAAAGAAAAAAGGATACAGACAAAACTGATAAACTTCTCATTTGAAGTTTTCAATATAGATGGGATGAAGAACAGAGAGGTGACCAGAGTAGCACCTCTAGAAATCAAAATCAACAGATACAAGGAACAGCTGGAAGCTGTGGTAATGGATTTAAATGGAATGGACATGTTTCTAGAATATGACTGGCTAGTCAAGCATAATCTGGAAGTCAACTGGAAAAATGGAATAATACAGTTTACAAAAAGCCCAGGAAGTTGCAAGATGAAACATCAAGATATTGAGTTTAAAACCAGAAGGACACAGGCAATAGAAACCAAAGAACAGGATAATGGTGAAATTAGAAAGGAACCAGACAAGACAAACCCAGAGGATCTACCAGAATATATTTGACTGTTCACTCATCTATTCAACAAGAAGAAATTTGAGAAATTACTGGAATGATGGGAATGGGATCATGAGATAAATCTAATGGAAGAAGTACTCAAGGAATTAAATGCAAAGGCCTATGCAATGATATTGAAAGAAGAAGCTCTCAACCAGTTGCTGGACAAACAACTAAAAGCTGGGTTGATAGTGGAATCAAAATCAAGATATACAGCCCCATGTTTTTATATTCCCAAGAAGGACAGTTCACTATGGTTGGTTCAAGATTACAGGAAGCTCAATCAAGTCACCATCAAAGACAAGACACTACTCCCATTAATAGAAGAAGTCATTGATAAACTGAAGGAAGCAAAGTACTTCAATAAACTTGATCTTATTTAGTGTTATGATATGTGTGAGAACTAACATTTTTCTTTTTCTTTTATCTATTTTTCTTGATTTTATATTTCTTTTCTTTTGAATTTCTTTTTCTTTTTATTAACAATAAAGAGGCATATGACTGCAGTCACATGACTTGTCACATGATGTGAGATCATAGGCCTAAAGTAGGCTAGAACAGACTAGATAGATGATGTCAAGGAGTATGTTAACTGTATGGCTATCTTATAATGTATACATGGTACACTTATAGACAATGCATGGACTTTAGGGTAGGGTAATTATTGATAGCACAGACCATGTGTAACTTATATAAATAGGGTAGCAATCTAGCAGAGACTTCTTGTCGAGTTCTGTTGTGATTCACACTTGATATTCTACTAAGAGATTTATTGCTTATGTTATTATTGGACTCTGTATCTAGTGGTTGCCACAACATTTGGGGATACAACAATGTGCAGATAAAAGAAGGCAATGAATGGAAAGCAGCCTTTTTGACAAACAAGAGTTTATTTGAACCACAAGTCATGTACTTTGGACTATGCAACTCACCAGAAACATTTCAATAAATGATGAACAGCATTTTTAGAAATTACTTCATGAAGGAGTATTGGCAAAATATATGGATGATTTCATTATACCAGCCAAGACAATGAAGGAACTAGAAAAACAAACAATTAGGTTTTTGAAGATTGTAAAAAAACACAACTTGTGTTTTAAAAGATCAAAATACAACTTCAATATGGAAGAAATTCTAATACTAGGAGTAATCATTGGAATAGAACAAGTCAAGATAGAACAAGAAAAGATTAAGACAGTCAAGGAATAGAAAACACTGATAAAAGTCAAAAACATAGAAAGCTTCCTAGGATTTGCAAACTTTTATAAAAGATTTATTCAAAACTTCAGTCACATGGCAAGACCATTGAATGAGTTGAAAGAAAAGAAGGAATGGATATGGAACAAAGAATACCAAAGAGCTTTTAAAGAGCTAAAAGACAAGATTACAAGTCAACCAGTACTCTTTCTTCCAAAAAGGGAAGGAAAATTCAAAGTGAAAATAGACACCTTAGGATATGCCATCAGAAGAGTTTTATTTCAAGAACAGGAAGGAAAATGGAAACCAATAGTCTTTCTATCCAGGACAATACAATCAGTAGAGAGAAATTATGAAATCTATGACAAGGAATTGTGGAAGTGTTATTGTTATAAACTTAAACCTTTAGAGTTAGGTAAAAGAACAAACTCTTGTATTAGAGTAAACACAAGAGAACTCAATAAAGAGCCCTTTACAAAGTAGTCTACCTTATATATCTATTTAGATAGTCTGTATAGGCTACTGTGCACCCTATCCTAAATAACCATGTATTAGATATGAGGTCAGCATGTGGTATATATGCTGTATGTTGTCACTTCTTCTAGAACCTTCTATCTCTTTCCCTTATATCTTGTGATCTGTGACTGTTACTGTGACCAATCATTACTCTAACCCTAACCCTAGAGTTTTAAAAATAGAAAATGAAAATAAATCAAAAAGAGAATGAAAATAGAGAAGAAAATAAAATAAAATTTGAAGTCCATCATTTTTAAACCTGACAGTTATCTAAATAGCAACAATATCTGCTAGATGTGGCAGAACCATTCAAAATTTGGATGGACCATAAAAATCTGAAATATTTCAGAGAACCCTACAAGTTAAATGGATGACAAGCCAGATAGTACTTAGAACTATAAGATTACGATTTCACTTTACAGCATATATCTGAAAAGATGAATACAAGAGCAGATATTTTATCAAAAAAAGATCAAATAGATATATAAAAAGATAACAAGGATGTTCAGATACTCAAAGAAGATTTATGAGCAAGAAAAACAACAGCCAAAATAACAGTGATCAGAAGGAACAGAACAACAGAAGAGTCAGAGTTATTAAAAGAAATATGAAAGAATAATATGAAGAAACATGAAGTAGAACAGGAATTGAAGAAGAACAATAGGACAGCTTGGAAAGATGATGGAATAGTTTATGTAGATAGACAAATCTACATTCCCAACAACAAAAAAAATTCAAGAACAAGTACTATGAGAAAATCATGACCCTGTAGATGTCGGCCATCTAGGACAGTCAAGAATATTGAAATTGATCCTTGTGGCCAGGAATCCAGGAAGAGATCAAGAAATATGTTCAAGGATATTTCAAATTCCAACAGAACAAAGTGCAACATCAAAAGAAAGTAGGAGAATTACACCCATTGGAAATACTACAAGGACCTTGGCAAGAAATCAGTATTGATATTATTGGCCCATTACCAAAGTCAAATGGAAAAGATGCTATTATAGTTATCATGGATAGATTCACCAAGATGATCAGGTTAAAGGCAACAATAATGAACATTTCTTTGAAAGAAATTGTAAGAATCTACAGGGACAAAATCTGAAAACTACATGGAATACTGAAGAAAATCTTGAGCAATAGAGAACCACAATTCATATTAAGATTTATGAAGTAATTCACAAAAGCATTAGAAACTACAAGATAGTTGTCAACAGCATATCATTCTCAAACAGATGGACAAACAGAGAGGATTAATCAAGAAGTGGGAACATTTCTATGATACTATGTCAACTATTAACAGGATGATTGGGAAGAATGGCTAGCAGCTACAGAATCCCAATACAACAATAAGAAACATACAGCAACAAGACAAACTCCATTTGAACTTAACTTTGAAAGACACCCATAGAAAGGCAATCTTATGGCACAAATAGAGTTTCCAAAATTAGAAGATTTTCTTACAGGCTTACAAAGAAGTTGGAAGGAAGCTACAAAGTCTATAGAGGTAGCACAAGAATCAATGAAGAAGCAGTTCAACAAGAAATAAAAGAATCCTTTAGAACTGAAGGTTGGAGACAACATGTGGTTGGAAAGTAAAAATATCCATTCAAACAGACTCTTAAAGAAGTTGGACCAAAAAAGATACAGACTCTTTAGAATCTCAAAGAGCATTGGTCTAGAAGCATTTCAGCCTGAACTTCTAGAATAATGGATGATTTATAACATGTTCAATGAAGACCTGCTGATAAGATGTAGAGAACTACATTTCAAAGAACAACATATGGAACTGGTACCTCTACCTACAATCATTAATGAGGAAGAAGAATATGAAGTTGAAGAAATCAGGAAGCATCAAAAACAAGAATACAGAACACAATACTTGGTGCATTAGAAAAGCTATGGAGATGAATACAATCAATGGATTGTAGAAATAGGGTTGCCTTATGCAAAAGGGGTGGTTGAAGACTATTGGATGAGGATTTTGAGTTGAAATCTATAAAGAGAAAGGGTAAAAATCCCATTCTGACAACTCACAACACAACTTGAATCTTAACAAATGTCTTTGCAAATTACCAACAACAACTACATGACTGTACTCACTTCTCCAAATCCCTACATCACTAGGAAATTAAACAACATGGATGAAGCCAAAGCATCCAAGAACAAATGAGATGATTGGACAAGACTCTACCATAAGATGTTGAAAGGACTAGAAGCAATGATAGACATGCAGAAGCAAATACAAGACATGATGAAGATAGCTGCAGAGACCAATATGACAATCACAGAAATGGAGGAAACAATTTTGAAAGCTAGCATCAATAACAGAACAACAAATGCTATGAACATCCTGGGGATATCAGAGGATCTATGGTATCTCATCCAAAGCAATATGGAAGATAAGGTGTATTAAATTCAGAGGATGTTAGCTAATGAATTAGATACATACAGTAGATGAGGAAATCAATATGTAGATGACAATATCAAGGAAATACAAGATCTATACAAAGATAGGAAACAAAAGCTACCGAATTACAGTATAACTATTAGTCTTATATACAAGGAGATGCTATAGGAGATGCTCAGGGTTTCAGTGGTATGGCTCCTATTACTCCAAGTGGAGGTTTCAGTGTTGAGACACTAACAGGAGTACAACTTTGCCATAGAAGACCAAGTTAGATAAGAGTACCTCTGTTATGAAAGACAGAATCTCTGGATTGTTGCATCACCACCATGCAGGTGTGTTGTAAGAAAGGTGGGCTTTTTAGATTAGATGTTAATAAGGAGTATCACTGTAGGGGTATATTTTCTGGATAGGTGGACTTGGCATATGACAATGAGTCAGATATGTATCACCTATTAGTATATAAATATATTAGCATAGCCTACATACTGCTTATACATATCACTTCTGAAATAATAATTTATTGGTAATATGCATATCCTGTAGGTATATAAGCCTCAGTAGATATACTGTCATTAATTAGTTTAAGTCATACTACTTGTCTTTATATTGTTCACACTTTGTAAGCTCTCCACTTAGAATCTTACTATTGGTAATTTGTCACCAGTTGTCCATACTGCACTATGCTGCTGTGCATTCTGTTCCTCCAACAAGTGCCTGACTATCTGGACACTATTATTGCCTGCTTAGTCAACACTGTTTTGCTAGATTGGAAATATATCTTAGAATATTTAGCATAGTTGCTATCTTCAGAAGACTTTATCTTGTTCTCTTGGGTTTCTTCTGGTGGTAAGTCCTTACTTGATATATCATGTAGACAATAGACCTAGGTTTTTTCTCCTGGAGCCAACTCCATCTAACTCCATAGACTTTGCCTAGTTGTCCTAACAATGTGATTGTTCTAGTACTTACTTTCTACTTCTTTCTATATCATGTAATCATAATCATGTGCCTGGTGATATCATAATCATGTGACACATCATGTGAACATAGTCACATGTCTCTTCATCATTAAAATAAAGAGGAAAATAGATGAAAGAAAATCAAAATATAGGACTCTGAGCATACCATGACACTGAATGTATAATAGTACTACAACTGGATAATATAAAAGTATTGCATACATAATATCAAGTGTATGTGTCCAAAGTAATATATGCTAATTCATGTAACTTGAGAGTTCTTTACAGTGCACGAGGTCGGGATGTTCTTGTTGCTCATGTGTGTACGTTCGTAATAATCCACATTTCAACAAGCACCACCGACTGTCTGTCACATTTGGCATATGACACAAGCGAGTACATTGTATTAAATAACACATCAGGAACTCCACTAATTAGTAAAGCAGCTCGACCAAATGATAAGCTGAGGTAACAGGGGGCTGCAATGGTATAGTGGTAAATCCCCCGCCACATTGGTTATACATTGCCTTTTCCCTGCTGTCGAGGTCGTGGGTTCAAATCCTGCACCTCCAATTCAGTAGGCCCGCTGCCCGCGCCGAACTCCGGT
>Ga0157358_1001245_pt1 | contig 11108 bp, 6 predicted proteins | sample AttcapACBM2_FD_111484 | JGI IMG/M metagenome (GOLD analysis project Ga0157358, IMG submission 111484) | Fungus gardens microbial communities from leaf cutter ant in Botucatu, State of São Paulo, Brazil - Atta capiguara ACBM2 | ecosystem: Host-associated > Fungi > Mycelium > Unclassified ...
TCAGGTGAAGGTTTCATGTTCCTATCCATACCTAGTTTATTCAAGGTTTTTTCCTTCATAATTTTTGGCTAGTTAGAGCTCTCAAAGTACATGCTCTGAAGAGTATGTTTCTAAGACCTAGGTCAAGAATAGATTATATAATATCTTTTTTTTAATAAAAAAAATCAGCAATTCAAGGAATGTGACAAAATGATTTAAAGACTTTCTATTAGGATTCCAGTAATTGTTGTACCTTCTACACTCATGAAGAATATAATGTCTTGATTTGATTAGATATGTTTTGCACAGACAATTGGAGTTTTCTCTAGGGAAAAACCTTAGATGATACTTGCCTGTAGGAGCATGATTGGTGATAGCTCTAGTTGCTCTTGCACACAAAGAGTTCAAGTGACCAAGAAGTTTGAGCCAAGCACCATCCTTTATGTAGGTAGGCTTAATAGGAAGATAATCATTATCAAGTAGATTGAGGTTACAGCCTGATGCTTGAAAATATATTTGCCACTTTTGTATAATCAAATTGCATTATTCTTTCTTGCTAAAGTCCCATGACAATTTACATAGGAGATTCAGAATGCAGTTATTGTTTTGTTTCTTTATCAATAACCAAGTGATAAGTTTATTTGGCACTGCTAGAGCAATCCTAGAAAATGATAGAATTATTGGAGTTTTTATTGAAGAAAGCCCTGAGATCTTGTGAGATTGCAATGGACTATAGTTGGTAAAAATGGAATGATGAGTCAAAGATATGTCTTGCAGAGTGAATAGCATTGGTGATGACAGTAATGTGAATTATATGTACTCTATATATATAGAACTCTAATTTAGCAGAGACTCCTTGTCGAGTTCTCTTGTGAACTTCCCACTTGATATCCAATTTAAGAGATTTACTGCTTGTGTGATCATTTATCTTTGTGATAAGTGGTTGCCACAACACCTTTAGCCTTAGAGCTACTTTGTACATTTCACATGTCAATCTAAATTACTGCTATGTCTTATTTAGGAGAAGCTTTGATGATGTGTGGTTGAGAGGTGAAGACAACATCATTGAAAATGTGAGTGAATTATAGAACTTTTTTAACTACATCTGAGGTGATGGGTGCATTTGTGTCTTCAGTGAAGTAGAGGATGCCCAAGATCTTGAGATAAGATTTGAACTGCAGAAGTCTTGAAAACATGACTTTGTCTAAGTCAATAACATTGCTGTTCTTGATATAATTCTCAATTGTATTAAGATCTGAAGTAGCTGTGACTTTGTTAGTGGTGATTATTAATCTCCTATTGTTAGCTTAAATAAAGTCAGCCATGATGTCTGACTTGATCTCTTTAAGAGTTCTGTTGATGTTAGAAATATATTTATTGGATAAGACCATAAATCTTTCTGAATTGACCAAACTCATTAGGACAATAACCTACTTCCTCAATGGTTCTTTTATAGTCATGTTGAGCCTGGACTTCTCTTTCTTTGGCTTATTGAGAACTTTGTATACTCTCTCAATCTTCTTTGATTTCTATGATATTCTTAATATTGCTCTTAGAGGCTTGAGCATATGATTGATTACTTTGAGAAGTTGCAGAAAAAGAGTTTATGCTTTTCTTGGAAAATTTTGATTTTTCCAAGACTTTCTTGCTCAGTCTTGGAGGAATAGAAAGAGGAATCCTGGAAATAATAGCTTATTTACCAGAATTAGAAGTTTCTTTGTTGTTAGACTTGCTGTTGAATACTTTTGAATTATGCTGTAACATATTGTCTGAAGGATTTAGTGAGCAGTTAATTTGTCCCATCCTGATTTGTAGATGGACGAAATGAGGTTCCAAGCAGTGAAACCAAATTTTGTAATTTGCAGAGTATCTTCAACAGTTTGATCTTTGAGTTTTCTTTGCCTAATAAATATTGTTATTCTATAGAGTACATATATGATGTTCTTGGAATTACCTTTCAAATATTTGTTTATTCCAAAAATAGAAATGGGACAAAAGCTGCCATCTCACAGTTGCAAGTCTGTAGGTTGATTGATAATGTATAGAATAGCAGAAGATTCAAGTTCTTACAGCTTATATATATTGATGAAATCCAAACTATTATCAGGCATGGTTCATACTAAGAGATGAAAATCCACAGAGTTAGCTCATGAATACAAAGTATATAACCCTGTGAAAAGAGCTTAGTGATGTAGACTTATAGAATGATCTTGGCTTCAGCTTATGTGTTGTATTATTTGTCTGCTATATGGTTGCAACTTCAGAAGAATGAATGAAGTCTGAGATAGGTATGAGTACTAATTTGGTATATTGCTGTTAAACACTAGGGATTAAGTTCAATAAGAGTTATTTTCATTGATTATCAGACTAGCAAATTATAGTATAACTACTAGTCTTATATACAAGTCAAACATATAGGAAATACTCAGGGTTTTCAGTGTATCATCTCAAGTGGAGATTTTAGTAGTGAGATACTGTTTGGAGCAAGATAGGAAAACTCTGCCATGGAAGACCAAGTTTGATAGAAGTATTCCTGTCATAGAAGACTGAATATCCAGATTGTTATATCACTGCTATGGGAACATGTTGCAAAAAAGATAGCCATTATGAAGGATGGGCTTGTATTGTAAATATTGGAATGACAGCATCACCATAAGAATATATCTTCAGAATAGATAGACTTGATATATGAGATACTGATAAGGTTTTTGGTACTGTAGCCTTCTTAGCAATATTAGTCTCTCCTGCCTTTAGGGGTCACATAGAATAGAGTAGATCCTTCAGACTTGCTTATTTTGACTTGATCAGCCCAAGTTGGATTATTAGCAAGAGCTTGAACATGCTCTGCATATACAGTAAAGAATACATCAGAGTGTACTGATAAAGTTCTTGAACTATTGGAACTTGAGGTAACAAACTGACCTCTAGGAGTATCAACCTCAATATTTGTTGTCATATTCTTGCAAGTTCCTTGCTGGTTAGATTGAGTGTTTATGTCAAAGGGAAAAAATATATTTGCTACAAATTCTTTTGAGTGCTACCATACAAGATGGTGGTAAGAAAGAAAGAAGCAATGAGGATTATATAATATCTAATTTGGTATGATCAATGAGATTAGATAACTTATTGTTTTTGGATTTTATTGCTAAGTGTAGTTCATACTTGGAAAAGGAAAAGATCTGTAGAAAAATGTATATAAAATGTTAAATTAAGTGTGAAAACTGTAATTTATGTACTATGTCTTCACATATTACATTAATTACAATTTTAGGATAGAAACTAAAAGTAACAGAACATAAGTAAGATCAGAGAGAGGAGCATATTATTGTTGACACTAGAGAAGAATGCCAATGTTAGTCAATTTGAAGGCTAAGGATTCTATCTAACATAAATACTTGGTAAAGTATAAGAATACAGAATTATATCTACAACTATATATACCTATTGACCATGTGAAAATAAAAAGATATTCTTGAGAAGACAATAAGAAAAGCATGAGGAAAATATGAAGAGGTCTTTGCTACCATATGAGGTACTGACTAATAATATATATGGCAAATACAAAGCACAGCAAATATAAGTCAAAGAATGAGATAAATTTTAACACATGTCCAAGTCATGTAAAACATGAGGCAAACATTTATAGAACATGAGGTATAATTATTTATAACAATACTAGTACTTAAAAACCAAGACAATTGTTAAAATAACTGGGCAGAAGTATGTGGAAGACACTTCAAAACTCTAGAAAGAACTTATTTATCTGCAAACTCTATAGACTTATACTCTAAGTTTTGACTCATGTTATATTCTAATCTGATCTCATCCATTCCAAACTATAAGTAACACTTTTTTCCTCATCTACATACTCTAACCTCTTCCAATGCAGATCACATCCTCTATTTTACCTCAGATAATGTAAGTTACTTATTGGACTTCCAAGAGTTTATTATTAGATCTTGGATAACAAGATGTGAATCACATCTAACAACCTACAAACTCAAACTTCACAAACTCTGGTTTCTTATGCTCAGAGTTTACACTTACAACTACTTGTTACTTTGTATTTTAGTGTTGGCCAAATCTCCAATGCTGTGAACATTTCAACATAAGTATCTAGCATATTATTCACTTCTTTCTTTATATGTTAGAGTTAAAGACAATAGACTTAACAAATTTTGATTTTTCTCTCTCATTTTAATTTTAATTTTATTTTATTTTGGGTAACTTAGGGTTAGGGTTAGGGTGACATGTCACTGTCACATGTCACAAGGAAAAACAATAGAAGGTTCTAGAAGAAATAATGTCACTATAACATATTTAATATATATTGATCTTAAGAATAACATATGGTTTTTAGGGTAGGTTAATGGTACTGTAGCATGGACTAGTAACATATATAAAGTAGACCATTCTGTACTAAGAACTTCATCAAGTTCTCTTGTGTTAACCAATACAAGGTTCTTTCTCTTTGACTCATTCTAAAGTCTTTGAGTTATAACATTATACTTCTGTAAATTGCCAAATTCCAGTGAACTCTATGGTACTCTACTAATCTCTATTTCCATCAGTTTTTGATTACTAAAGCACAATCATTTTATACTTAGGTAATCAGATCTACAACACATCAAAATAGACTAGACAGTATCTAAAATAGCTATTATCTTTGGAAACTTTATTCTATTCTTTTAGGATTTTCTAGAAATAAGTTATATACTCACTTAGTTGGTTGACAGACTTAGGATTTACTGGAATTCTGAAGTTTCTTTGTACTTCCACCCAGTTATACTAACAGTTCTTTAAAAACAACAACTTAGCAGTCTATGCCAATTAATATTGCTGATATAATTTCAAAATAATAGTACCAATGTGGTTAGAAACTGCTAGAAACTATCTAAAAAGATGGACTTGAAGTAGTGGAAGCTTACCAAATAATAGAAAAAAGCAAGCAGATAACAGATAATAAGTTGGGAGCAATAGATAATAAGGTAGATGATAAATAAGAATGATCAGCAATAGATAAGATAATGAAGATAAGACTTAGAGCATGGAATGTAGTGTGGAAAAGAGTGTTCTCTTACAACAATATTCAAAAATTGGAGAATATAGGTAATTACTCTAAATATACTAATTTTATCAAATATTTGAGTAAGCATTTGTCTGTAATAGAAATAGAGTAATTTTAGATCAGTATGTGACACTGGTATTAGACTGTGTAATGTTAAAGTTTATTCTAAGCATATCTATCTTCTACTATAGATATAACTTATATCAATTCAGATCTATTATTTACTTCTACATACTATCAGACATAGTTCACACTTGAGGCAAAAGTCTATGGGATTGCATTAGAGTTTTGTACAAAAAGCAAAAAGTTGCAGACTTTGGAAATTATCTTGGCTTTAGCTTATATGTCATACTGTCTGCTTGTTACAGGGCTATAACTTCAGAGAGTAAATTGGAGTTCAAGAGAGTGAGTTCTAACAGAACAAGTATGTTACTGTAACACTGTATTTTAGTGTTAACAATATTTGACTATCAGACTAAAGATTACAATGTATCTACTAGTTCTTAAATACAATGTATTATAAAAGGAAAACTCATGTGTCTTATAGTATAGCCCCAAGCAAATGTTTTAGTGGTGAAATACTGAAAGAGGTTCAGAAGAAAGAACTCTGCTATAAAAGACTGGGTTTGGAAAGAAGTAAACTCTACTGTAGAAGACCAAGTACTTCCAGTATTTAAACCAGAGAATAATACTATCACAGAAGATAGGTTATAAACAGAAATGTTGCAAGGGAATAATACTGCCATAGAAGACAGGTTATGAATAGGATCTTGCAGACTAATAACACCACTATAAAATATAGGTTATTTTTAGAGTTGGGCTTAGCATATAACAACTATAGATATAGCTTACATCAATTCAGATTCATTATCTACTTCTATATACTTTTCTGCTACAAATAATATATTTGAATTTAATTTTCTTGTTATCTGTTTTCTGAACTTCTTATTGTCATATCACTGATAGTGTCATATACTAGTCTGAGATCACTGCTATCTGTTCTAGATCAAAATTGACTCATATCTAATCCATATATTATATATTATTATTTGTTGTAAATTTATATCTTCATTCCAATTAAGACAACTATGTAGAAGTATGGAAGACACTCTAGTCATATGCTAAGTTTGACTTCAACAATAGCTCATCTTCTGTGATAGTATTATTCATCATTATATTTATTTATAACCTGTCTCTACAGTGGTATTATTCAATAACTTATCCTTTATAGTGATATTATATCCTGTCCAAATCTCATAAGTACTTAGTCTTCTATAGTAGATTTTACTACTTTCCAGATTTAGTCTTCTATAGTGGAGTTCTTCTATCTACCCTTTTTTAGTGTTTCATTACTAAAACCTTTACTCAGAGCTATACTATGGGACATCTGAGTCCTCCTTTGATAATACTTGTATTTAGAGACTGGTAGATATATTGTATTTTCCAAGTGTTTTATGATAATATACTTTTTATCAGTACTCACTCCTCTAAACTCTGGTTATCTTCTAAAGTTGCAATACCATGGTAGATGGACAGCATAGTATATAAGCTGAAGCTAAGGTCATTCTGCAAAGTCTATAACTCTATGCTTCTTGTACAAGTTTCTACACTTAATTCAAATCTTGAACCAGCCTCATAGACTTTTGCTCTCAAGTGTGAACTATGTTTGACAGTATTATCAGACTCCTAAGTCTGCTGTTGCTTGTTTCACAGTTCCATCTGCATTCCTTAGCTTTTTAGTTATCTTTAGTTCCAATGGTATTTTTTCACTATAACTCTTCTATTCACTCTGAGTCAAACACTGTTCCTTCTCTTATAACACCATTCAATTCTGCTCCTTATCTAGATGAACATCTTGCTAGTGACTTCTCTTCAAACACCTTACAGTACTCAAGATGACTTCACTCATGAAGCTATTCTTTTTCTCAGTCTCTAACTCATATTATTTAAACAATCTGGACAGTTTCACTTGTTCCAGACCCTAGTATTGTCTCTATAGACAATAATCCTAATTAGGAGAATGCTCCTACTACTAATTATTTCTTAACACTTATTTACTTGCCTTCCAATCAAAACACTGGTGCAGTGATAATACTAATAAACAATTGGTCAATGTACTAAGTCAGATTTCTAATAATTTATTTAATGCTAATCAAACTCCCAGACATATATCTAATCCCAGAAAAACTAAAGTTTGCATCTCTAATACTTTTAACAGTACTAAGCCTAACAAGCTTAATAATTTTCTATTCTAATGTCATCTATACTTGCATAAACCCCACACAGTTTAATATAGATATTCCAAAGACCAACTTTGCAATAATCTATCTCTCTAAAGTTGTCTAAGACTGGTTTGAGATATGGGCCTCAACCAGAAAGATCATGAACATCTTCCAAAACTGGCTATCTGATTGGAATTACTTTGTTAATAAGCTCTATTATCATTTTGGTTTTTCAGACTCTGTAGATAAAGTAGCTAATATGCTAGATAATCTTCACATAAAGCATAGTAACAAGATTTCCACTCACAATGTAAATTTCATATACTATGTTTCTCAACTTGGTTGGGGAAATAGTGTTTTATATCACTACTACTACCAGAGTCTGCCTAATTGGATTCATAATCTTATCTCTACCTGGAAACAAGGAAAGCTAACCTTGTTCCAGAATATGTATACTTTGGCAATAACTATTGATTATTGCTACTGGATATTATATGCAAGTCCACCTGTTCTAAAGACTGTTCTCTGCAGTGGTGATGTTTTATACAATCTCCAACAAAAGTCCATCTTCTATAATAGCCATACTTCCTACAACATGTTCCTGTGGTAGTGATATAATTAATTCCAGATCCCTTGAGTACTCAGTTTTCCATAGTGAAGATACTTTTATTGAACTTGGTTTTTTATAGTAGAGTTCTCTTTATTGATCTCTTTCAGTGTTTCATCACTAAAACCTCTGCTCAGAGTTATACTCTGAAACTCCTGAGCATTTTCTATTAATCTTTCTTATATATAAGATTAGTAGTTACACTATAATTCACTAGTCTTATAAATAAATATTTAAGTAAACTCAATCTCTAGTGTTCTACAGCAATACATTACATCAGCACTTATCTCTTTTAAACTTTGATCCATTGTCACATTCTATTCTGGCTATATTCATCCTAACTCATTGATAACATCTCTTCCCTCATTTGCTGGCAGGGATTAAGTAGAAAAGAGATTATGCTAGGATGTAACAAGAACTATGCAATACTAGTGTCAGAGACAATTCACACTTGCTAGTTTTATCTGTAATGATTGCACAAAAGACAGAGTTCAGATAAAAGCTTTGGTAAGGACAGGATCAGATAAATGCAGATAGGTTGATCTTAGCTTTAATAGATGTCATTGTATCTAGCCTATGCATCATGTGATCAAGATTTTGGATAACTGGAGTTTGGACAGATGTCAGGCATGGTTCACACTGGGGGTGAAAGTTTGTGAGATGGGCTCAGAGATATGCAGACTTGTAGAATAACCTTGGCTTCAGCTTGTATGCTGTGCCATCTGTCTGCTATGTGGTCACAACTTCAGATAAGAGGAAAAAATCTGAGATGAGAGTGAGTGCTGATTTGGTATGTTGCTGTTGAATACTGAGGATCAAGTTCAATAAAAGTTATCTTCATCAATTATCAGACTAGTAAATTACAATGTAACTACTAGTCTTACACACTGGTACATACTATAGGAGATGCTTGGGGTTTCAGTAGTATAGCCCCTATTGCCCCAAGCAGAGGTTTAAGTGTTGAGAATGACTTCACTATGGAAGGCTGAGTCAGATAAGAGTATCTCTGTCATGGAAGATGGAATACTTGGATGACTGTATTACTACTGTGAGGTATGTTGTGAGTAAGATAGCTGCCTAGACAAGTAGACTTGGCATATAACAGTATTTCTCCCTTAGAACTGAGCCTTCAAGATCCTATTGAGTTTATTCAAAGTCTTATTAAAATTATCCAAAAATCCTGTGATGGTACCTAGGTCAACAATATATAAACAGAAAGAAATTTTTGTCTTTTCCTCTATATTACTATATCATCCCCCATTCACTCTGACATCTCCCAAAACAATGTCAAAGTGCTCAAAAAGCAGCAGTAAGAAATGCAGTAGAGATACAAGGAGAAGCAGTGGCTCTTGATCCAATTAGAAGAAGTAGCAAAGTCATGTTGAGCTAAGCATGCAGCTCAGAAGGTAATAAAAGAAGCAGAGGCCAAAGCTATCACAAATGAGCTACTCACTGGTTGTAATGCTTAAACTTCATGGTGTTTCAGAGGTTCAGTATAAGGAAATAATAATAATAGGTGATGAGTAGTATCAACAGGAATAATTGATGTAAATTGATGTTATTAAGTCTAAGGTCTAATTTTTAGATACAGAAGTATATATATCTGTCATAGCAGCTGTCAGGCTAATTTTAAAAGATAACTAATTATATCACTATATCGATATGCTTGTATTTCTATGAATACTCATCACTATGTAATATACTATATATCATTAGAAACAGTTTGATGAGCACTTTCCAACACAAGTTCAATTGTGTGAATCTGTCCAGCTGTTCATAAGATATTAGCAAATGAAGATTTCATAGTTACTGATGACCTGATATCTCAGTTGTTTGTTGTCACTTTTGTATATCCCACATATGTGCAGATAGCTCTTATTTTGGGCTTTACAGTGCAACTTAGTTTGTGAAAATCTGTCCACTAGTTGTGGAGATACAAGCTGAATGAAGTTTGTAACAAAAGTAAGGGAGGAAGCCAAGAGGAGGATTGTGGAAGAGAAGAAGAAGAGGAATAGAATGTTGGAGTACCTTCAATAGCTCTGGGATGAGGTGCTAGCAGAGGATGCTACCATTTTGGAGGGCACTAAGAGATCTAAGCATAAGAAAGTCCTCCCAGAAGATAATAGAGACTACTAGCCTTCCAAGAAGGCTAAAGGAAAACAGCCAGCAAGGTACTGCAGGGACATCAGGGTCAAGATAGAGGGTGCTAACCCCTATGAGAGGTGTAGGCATACTAGGCAGAATAGTCTAGTGTACAATTCAAGGTGAATAACAAAATTCTCTTTTGTTTTATTTTTTTTTACTAATATTCTCCTCTATAGCCAGTCTCTTGCATGCATCAGATGCATTGCTATCAAGCAGTAGTGTATCCCCCACATAAACACCAATATTCTGGTCATGATCTCTATATATGGCAGGGCTCTAAGTGCTATTTAAAAAGCACTCTGAGAACTCATGGAGAAGTACCAAGAAGTCAGGAAGTCCCTCCAGGACTTGGTAAAGAATCAAGAAAGGAATATAGCCCAATTAGAGAGGATTGGGGCTGTGGTAGAACAGAGATGGGGTTCAAAAGAGGATCTATGGGGTTATAGAAAGGAGAGGGAGATTGAAAAAGATAGAGATGAAGAGGAGGGGTCCAAGAATAGCCCTAGGGAAAGTCAGGAGGAGGGAACTCCATTATCTGCCTCCTGTTAGTATAGTAGTCTTGTTTTTTTTAGTATCTTTAATTTCTATTTTTTTTAATCTAAATGTGTGAGTAAGAAAGTCAAGAAAGAAAATGAAAATAAAAGTCTGAAAGTTTGAAAAGAAACCCCAAAAAGTATGCAGAAGCAAAAGTTTAATAAGAATAAGCAAACCAAATATACTAAGAAATTAATGAAGAAATCCCCATTAGAAAGTGTATAGAGGCAGGGGACAAGTACAACAGCATGATCAGGACAAAGGGAGTAGACCAGGCTTCATAGGATATACAATATAGAAATTGGATACCAAGTTAGAGGCATGAGTGAGTTCCAATGCAGAGATTCACTCAGATTCATCTTCAGTGTTTTTATACCCTAGCCAGATTATCTTGTACAGGAGCTTGCATGCCTATTGGTGATTGATTTTAGAGTTTACTATCTGAGAAATTTCATATTTGGGTTCTTCATCAATTATAACTAGAGTAGGGGCTGGTTGTGTTTTCTTAGAAAAGGAATTGGATATGGTAGGTTTGAGTATGGACACATGGAAA
>Ga0157358_1001246_pt1 | contig 11107 bp, 7 predicted proteins | sample AttcapACBM2_FD_111484 | JGI IMG/M metagenome (GOLD analysis project Ga0157358, IMG submission 111484) | Fungus gardens microbial communities from leaf cutter ant in Botucatu, State of São Paulo, Brazil - Atta capiguara ACBM2 | ecosystem: Host-associated > Fungi > Mycelium > Unclassified ...
CTTCATTCTCCCAAGTCCCGTGATCAGTCTTGTGACTATGCCATCAATTTGTGACTGATGTGACAGCGTGACTGATAAACCCTAACCCGAGTTGTTCTAAAAATAGAAAAATAAAATAAAATAAAACGAAAAATAAAATTCAAGAAAAAGAGAAAATAAAAACAGAGTCCACCGTCAACGATCTTGACATATATATTCTTTCTTCCATGTAGGCTATTCCATCTTACTTCCATGATAGTCCATCTTCTTTCTTTAATACCTGTTGTATTTCCTTTTCTCTAGTGTTGTTTCTATGTATTTCCTTCAGTATATCCAGATCATCCACCATTGTCTAGTTTCTCTTCAACATTGTCACTTCTGCCATGGTTTTTCTTGTCCATAACTTTTCTTTGAGTACTTGGACATCTTTGTTATCATTTTTTGTATCCACTTGATCTTTCCTTGATAAAATGTCTGCCTTTGTATTCATTTTTTCTGGAATATGTTGTAGAATAAAATTGTAATCTTGTAACTTTAAGTACCATCTGGCTTGTTGTCCATTTAACTTATGAGGTTCCCTGAAATACTTCAGGTTCTCATGGTCTGTCCAGATTTCAAATGGTTCTACTGTATCCAATAGGTATTGTCACCATTTGACTAAGGCTTCTACAATTGCCAGTAGTTCCTTGTCATAGATTTCATAGTTCCTTTCCACTGGTTGCATTGTTCTTGATAAGAATGCTATTGGTTTCTATTTCCCTTCCTGCTCTTGGGATAGTACTTCTCCTATAGCATGTCCTGAGGTGTTTGTTTCTACTTTAAATTTTCCTTCTCTTCTTGGAAGAGAGAGTATCAGTTGACTCATAATTTTCTCCTTGAGTTCATCAAAGGTCTTCTGGTGATCTTTGTTCCATATCCATTCCTTTTTACCCTTCAATTCATTCAGTGGTTTTGCCATATGACTGAAACTCTGAATAAATCTCCTGTAGAAATTTAAAAATCCCAGGAAACTCTCCACATCCTTAACTTTTGTTGCCATCTTCCATTCTTTAACTGTTTTGATCTTTTTCTGTTCCATTTTGACTTGTCCTTTCTCAATGATAACTCCTAGTATCGGGATTTTCTCTATATTGAAGTCATATTTTGACTGTTTGAAACACAAATTATGTTTCTCTGCAATCTTTAAAAATCAAATGGTTCTTTCTTCTAGTTCTCCCTTTGTCTTGGCTGGTATGACAAAGTCATCCATGTAGTTTGCTAACACTCCCTCATGGAGTAGTTCTCTAAATATACTATTCATCATTCTTTGGAATGTCCCTAGAGAGTTGCATAATCCAAAGTATATAACTTGCAGTTCAAATAGGCCTTTGTTTGTTAATAAAGTGGCTTTCCATTCATCTCCTTTCTTGATTCAGACATTGTTATATCCCCAGATAAGGTCAAGCTTGTTGAAGTATTTTACCTCCTTTAGTTTGTTGATAACTTCTCCTATTAAAGGCAGTGGTGTTTTGTCTTTTATCATGACTTGATTGAGCTTTCTGTAATCCTGAACCAACCATAGTGAATCGTCCTTCTTTGAGATATAGAAACATGGTGCTGCATATTTAGACTTTGATTCTACAATTAATTCTGCCTTGAGTTGTTTATCCAATCACTGGTTTAATGCTTCTTCTTCCTTGAGAGTCATTGCATATGCTTTTGCATTTAACTCCCATAGTGCTTCATCCATCAGATTTATCTCATGGTCCCATTCTTGTCTGGTCCCATTCTTATCAGTTGCCTATGTCCTTCTGGTTTTGAATTCTATGTCCTGATGTTTCATCTTGCAACTTCCTGAACATCTTGTGAATTTTATGGTTCTATTTTTTCAATTGACTTCTGGGTTGTGCTTGACCAGCCAGTTATGTCCCAAAAACATATCCATACCATTTAGATTAGTTATCACAGCTTTCAGCTGTTTCTTGTATCTGTTGATTTCGATCTCTAGAGGTGCTATCTTGGTCACCTCTCCATTTTTTGTTCTATCTGCATTAAACACTTCAAATGAGAAGTTGATTGGTCTTGTTTGAATTCTCTTGTCCTTGATCAATTATTTGTCAATCCCTATGTATGTGTATCTGGAGTCTACCAATGCTTTAACCTTGAGGTTTTTGCCATTTTTTGTTTTCATATTTGCTTGCACATTTAATTCTCTCTTTCCCTTGCTTTTTCAGAAAATTGAAATAATATATTTGTTTTGGGAATTTACATGGGAGATCTCTTGTACTGTGCTTACTTGAGATTATTGCCAAAACCCTACTCCTTCTCTTTGTTGTTTTCATTGTCTGATTCTTCCTGAATCTTTTGTTTCTTCATTAACTGTGTTCCTTTACAGTTCTTAGCTATGTGCCCTTCTTTGTCACATTTGAAACATTTTCTTGTTTCTCTTTCTTTCTTCTTCAATCAGCATTTCTTTGCTATATATTTGTACTTATTGCAATTGAAGCACTTTGGCTTCTCATCCTTGAAATTGTCATTGGACTTTCCAATGTCCATGGGCTGTCCTCATCCTCCATAGGTTATTCTTGTACCCTTCTTGTAGTTGTTTCGTCCTTCTATAGACTCATATCCTTGTCCAACTAATGTAATTGCCACTTTTCATTCCTTGAGTGTCTCCAGTACTGTTATAGGTAGATATTCCAATATTGTTTTGATAATATCTTGTCACACATTCTTCTTCAATAAGAAGATTGCATATAGTTAATCTGTATCAGCCTCCATAGCCAATGCTTCAAATTCAATTATGAAGTTGGTGGTATTTTGTTTCCCTTGTTTGAAAGATTCTATTCTCCATTCAGCATTGGCTGTCTTTGTTTTGTCACTGAATGTTGTTTTGATTTCTTTAACAAAATCTTCCCAATCCTAGGTGCCAAGTTCTTCATCTAGCTCATCAAGCTTCTTCTTTGCATATATTCCCACTACACTTCCTCTGAGGCAAGCTAGGATTTCTGTGATCCTATTGTCACTCTCCATGACCCTATTGCTCTTGAGGAACAATTGCATTCTTTTCCACCAGTCTTCAAATTTCATTCAGTTACCATCAAACCATCCTGGGTCTGGTACCATGTTCTTTGGCATCACTGCCTGTACATTTTCGTTAATTACTGCTGATGCTGGTGCTTCTGACATCTTTGTGTCCAATCTTTCATAATTGTCTGAGGCTTCTTCTGTGATCTATAAAGATCTTAGTTGTTTTGATAGTGTCTTGATATTGTTTGTTCTTTTAAAACTTGTCTTGGTTCCTCTTTGTAGTTAATACTATATATATTTTCATCCTACAGATACTCTTCCTAGTTTTGTCTATAGATTCTTTCTACTACACCTCTCTTGCAAGGTGAGCTCATCAATGCTTTACCAAATGTTACAACCTTTACTTGTAGAGCTCAGGTTATACTTAGGTAAAGACTTGAGATGAGAATAGGGAAAATATATAAGTAGTAAAGCATAAGAATACAGGATAGTATCTACACTATATATATAAGAAAGATACAAGGAAACAGGTTGTAGTCTATAAGGCAAATAAGTCATAGTACATGAGAATAAAGCAAGAATAGAACATCTACTACATGAGGTGCTGACTGAGACTACTTCAGTGCAGCCAATTATGTTGTCATTACCCTTAGCTCTTCTCTATGTTGTATCCTTGAGGTATCGATCATAACAGGTAGTTTCTGAATGAATAATATATCAAACTCTTTTTTAGTTTTGAGAATAATATTGGTGAGAGTTCTGTTTTTTTGGATGTTTTATGAAAAAATATAAAGGTTCCCTAGAATCATACTTGATTATCACTCACAGCTGAGCAAATTGATTTGTTTCTGGTCTCCCAGATTTCTTGATATTTCCTGCTATGCCACTTCTTGTTAAAGTAGTATCTCCAGAAGGGATATGAGGTAGAGTCAGCCTGGTGATCTTCTTTGCAGTTTAAGCATTTGAAGACATAAGGGCACAGTTCTTCTTGCTTAGTTTTGAGTCACAGCAGGTTGATCTTGAAGTTTGCTTTACAGCACTAAGTAAAATAGTGGTGATGTTTGGTCTTGTACAAACTATTATATTTAGTACATTTTGACCCTTAAGCTCAACACACAAAAGTGGTATGACACCACTTCCAGCAGCTTTTGCATTGAGAAACTCCTAGATTCATATTTGCTTCTTGTACTGTGGTGATATAACTTTCTACATTGAAGCAATGATTAATTAGTGTCTTTGCAGACATACCACTTTGAGAATTCCAAATATCAACCTATATAATAGCCATGTCTGATTTGGGTGAAACCTTAATAATATGTGGCTTTGACACAATACAGATGTTATTGAAAATATATGTGGACTTAATGATAGACTCAGCTATGCTTAAATTCAAGAAACTATTGGAATCTTTGATAATGTATGAGATATCTAAGATCTTTAGATATGACTTTAATTAAGGGAGTCAGGCTGTCTGGATGTCATTTTTGTCCAAAGTATTGTTACTTTTGATGTAATTCTCAATTGTACTGATATCTAACTAAGAAGTGACTTGGTTAGTGGTAACAATTAGACCATAGTAGTCAAAGTAAATAAAGTCCACAATTATGTTGGATTTGATGCCTTTGAAGACTCTATTTATGCTAGAGACATATTTGCCTGACTTCATCATGAATTTATTAATGTTTTCCTTACCTATAGAAACAATGGTTTGTTTATAAGATAAACTCTTGGCAGTCATATTAAAATAAAGCTTGGTAATTCTCAGTCTATTGATTGTTTTGTTGATTTCTTCAATCTTTTCAATTGAAAGATTAGGGAAATTGTTCTTGATTTTCAAAATTTCCTTAATATTTATGGACAAGACTTAAGTATATATAAGCTTGACTTTGTTGCCTACTTGACTCTAAGTCCTATTTCTGTTTTTCCCATGGAACTTGGACTTGCTTAGTTGCTTCTTAGTGGATCTAGGAGAAACAGGAGAAGGAGAGATATTCAAAAAATTAATCAGTTTAAGAGTAGAGGTTTTGCCAATATTTCTTCTCAATTTGTTTACTGGTATGTTGGTGAATTTTTCTGCCATTTTTTACTAAAAAGATTTGTTACCATCTTCTGACTTTAATGTATCCTATTCTCTCTTAAAAATGGAATAAACAAATGTCCATGCTACTTTACCAAAGCCTTCAATGCAAGGAATATCTTTCTTCCTATTGTTCTTAATATTTCTGTTTTTAATAAAGTTAGCCATATATATAAGAGAGACTTTGATATTTTTAGTATTAATTGTTACTATCTTTTGATTTCCAAAAATAGAGATAGAGTAAGTGTGACCATCCCAGAGATCATGATTGGCCAGCTAATAATCAGAGTATGAAATAGAAGAAAATTAAGACTATTTAATTAGTTTAAATTAAAAGAGATATTAAACATATTGTTACTATAAGATGGAGGCATGTTACTAGAGTTATTTGCCTGATTCTCAATATTTGACTCTCCTTTCTTGGAAGTTTTATAAGACAATTGAAAATTTTCTGCATCCATTTGATCTGCCCAGGAGAAATTATTGTTTTAAGCCTCCATATGGTCTTTATATAAGACCAAGATGCTGGAGTAAGCTGAGAATTCTCTTGAGAGGTTTAGACTCAATGTATTAGATCTTTGTATTAGTACATTCATACAAACATCCTCAGAGACAACATTGGGTCTCAATGAGTTATACATAGTTGAAAAAGTGGAAAGTGAATTTATATTCACAATTTCTCTATTAGGTGCTATCATATAAGATGGTGGTATAAGAGTGAGAAGTGATGAAATACCAAAGAGTATCCTTTTGAATAAGGTAGATCAGTAGAATAACAATATTAAAATAAATTAGCAGTACAAATTAGCAAAACTTAAAAATTGAATATTCTTGATTTTATTGATTCTGGCTAATTGTAAATATTTTAAATCTTATTGTTTGATATGGTAAGTCTGAAAAAGACAAATTCCAGATACTTCACTAACTCAGAATAAAACTTGTATTTTTCTATTTTGGTATAAAGACTATCTTTGCAGAGATATTTGAAAATCTTTTTGATATGGTTGCAGTGTTTTTTTTAAATAAATAATTTATTACATGGGGTGTAGTGATAGACTATGGTAACTACAACATAACTATTTATATAACAAAGAAAAAAGAAAAAAAAAGAAAAAAAAGAAAAAAAGAAGAATATATTAAGATGAAATAATAACAGAAATATAAATATTAAGTGATTCCTTCATAAAAAGAAAAAGCTTGACTGCTCCAGTATTGGGGTACTACACTTTATTAAAAAAACAAACAAAAAAATCAGTTAATGATTGATTTAAATTAATACCATAATAATTTTATAGTAATTTCAATCCAATACCTTTATACTTGAGAAATAATACAAAATAACTCAAAGACTCTCTGTTTGAATTCCAGTAGTTGTTATATCTATATCTTCTATACTTGTGAAGAATATAATACCTTGATTCAATTAGATAGCTGAAATTTTCTCTTGAGAAGAATCTCAATTCATACTTTCCTATAGGAGTATGGTTTATGATTATTCTAGTTGTTTTTACTTACAGAAAGTTTGAGTAACTGATTTGTTTGAGCCAATAACTATCTTTTATATAAGTGGGATTGACTAGAAGATATTTATTGTCTAATAGTTTGAGAAAATGATTTTCTTTGAGATCTGACACTTAAAAAGTCATTGGCCAGTTATGTATAATATTGTTGCATTCATCTTTCTTGCTAAAGTCCTATGACAATTTACATAGAAGGATGGAGGTGAGATTGGATTGTTTTGTTTCTTTATTAACAGCTATATAGTGATTCTACTTAGCATTGCTCAAGCAATTCTAGAAATTAATGATATTATTAAAGTTCTTATTAAAAAATATTCTGATATCTTGAGCTATAGCAATAAACTGATGTTGATAAGAATAAGTCAATAAGTCAAAGATTTGTTTTGCCAAGCAAATAGAATCAGTGATGACTATGATATGAGATAGATTAAGAACTTGAACTAGCTTGATTTATTCTACATCTAATAACAAACAACTCTGTCTTAGTAAACATAGTATTGACAGTATGATGAATAGTTTTGGTAATAATATTATAGCTTGATTGGACATACAATATTGACATGGTAATATTGTTCTTTATACTAGTATCAGAAATAGTGATAATTGAATAGGAATTTAATGAGGTATCTTCAATAATTTTGTCAAGTTTTTGAAAATAGGCTTTTTTGCTTTCTTTATCTTTGTAGTTTGTTGTGTAAAAGGAAAAATAATCAGGAAAATTATCTACTAGTCTAAAACCAGAAGAAATTTCTTTGAGAAAAAAATTAAAAGAAGAAAAAATCCCATTCAGATAATTGTTGATATCTATAATAGAGCTCTTGATTTTGAGTTATTGCTTATGTGTTAGCTTTTCTAGTGAAAAGTGATATGACAATGAACTCTTGGCATGTTTGTTTTTAAAGAGAGAGTTAATCACATAGTTTGGTGGTAAAGAAGTAGTTCTAAGTTGTTAATGACCACTTAACTTGGGCAGATGTAAATGTATAGGGATAAGACCAGCAATCAGCAATAGCCTTAATTTCCCACAATGGCAATATACAAAACACTCTTGTAATCCATATAATAGTTCTTCATTGCATTTTTCTCAGTTTCTTGAGAGAGTATGATAGCAAGACATTTTTAAAATGCTACAGAGAGAATCCATAGAGAGCAATAGGTAGAATGTACATTCTATAGATTAATTACTTATAGAAGAGCAACAAATCCCTAGTTGAGTTATCCAACATTTTCATACTCTTAATTGTAGAAAGGGCTTTGTTGGAGTAAAAGTGAACATGTTGGCAAAAAGAAAGTTCACTGTTGAAAATAAATCCAAGGTATTTCTAGATATTCTTGGTTGTAGAATAAGTCCTTCTAAGGAAGTGAGATCCAAAGGAGAAGGATTGAAGTTCCTGGTTGATCTAGAAAAATAAAAGACTTCTAACTTTTTATATTCAACCAAAAGTTCAAATTGGTCTGTAAAAAAAGCAGTATTTGACATTTCAAAAGATTTTTCCTACAAAATGCAAATATTATCATCTACAAAAAATATAAAAGAAACAGAAGATTTCTGAAATAGATTTTTTGATATTTTTTCAAAAATATGAAAAATGGGAGCAATATATAAAGTAGATAAGATGGGAGAGAGGACAGATTCTTGTTCTATATCTGTATTTGTTCTGAAAGAGAGAGAAACAAAATTGTTCCACATATAATGAGTTTTCCTATTTATTAAATAGTTAGAAAAGAAAAATGAGATCCTAAAATCAAAGCTAGCTTTGTCCAGAATCAAAAAAAGAAACTAATAATTAAGCAAAGGGAAAAACTGGATGATATCAAAGACCAGTATGCTTGTTTAAAGATCCTTGACCCAACTAAATGAATAAGATGAGTAAGGATAATATCTACATTGGTAATCAAGTATTTTTTAAGTTCTTCCAGTTGATTAGGATGGACAAAGTTAGATGTAATAGATTGGTATTATAGTTTCTCTTTGATGACCTTTTCAATGAGTTTTCCTAAAGTGTTAAGAAGAACAATAGGATAAAATATCTTGGAAAAATTGTAAGACACTTTGTTAGGTTTAGGAATAATAATCAAAGTAGACATTTTGAAATGCAATATGTCAAAACTGAAAGCAGTGAACTCAAATAATTTTTATTTTCTTTCTCATTTTATTTTATTTTTGATTTATTTTCCTTTATTCTATTTTTAGAACTAAGATTAGGGTTAGAGTGACAAGATTATGTCATCACACATCAGTTACATCAGATGACATAGTTACAGATCATAAGATACATAGAAAGATGTAGAAGGTTCTGAAAGAATAACATCATACAGCATGTGCAACACATATTGACCTTAAGACAAACACATAGCTGTTTAAGGTAGGCTAGAAGTAGTTAGCACAGACTATGAGGTTTTAGTATATAAGGTAGACTATCCTGTACAGAGTTCTCTATTGAGTTCTCTTATGTTAACCCAATACAAGGTTCTATTCATTGACCCACTTTAAGGTCTTTGAGTCATAACAGTATAAGAGCATGCCCATAGTATTACAAACTTCATTCAGCTTGTATCTCAACAACCAGTAGACTAATTTTCACAAACTAAGTTGCACTAGAAAGCCTCAAATAAGGTCTATCTGTACATATATTGGATGTACAAAAGCAACAACAAACAACTGAGATATCAGGTCATTAGTAACTGTAAAATATTTGTTTGCTAATATCTCATAAATGAGTAAACAGATTTGCATGATCAAACTTGCATTGGAAAGTACTCATCAAAATATTTCCAATAATATATAGTATATTACATAGTGATAAGTATTCATAGAGATACAAGCATATCAATATAGTAACATAATTAGTTATCTTTCTAAAATTAGCCTGATAGCTGCTATGACAGATGACAGCTCCCATCAGATATGAGTTTTGATCATGTGATGGAAACAGCTTGCACATGGACTATCACTCTTTTATATATATACCTCTGTATCTGAGAATTAGACCTCAGATTTAACAACATCAATTTACATTATTTATTATTGATATCTGTATTAATCTTAATGATCATTGTCATCATTATTGAAATCATTGTCATCATTATTGAACTTCTAAATCACTCCTAAACCTCTAAGAGTGTACTTAAGATTCAGATATCACAAATAAGTAAGTAGTTTATTTTGTAATATATGGTTTGCTTTTTTGGGTTTCAAATTATGGTAGGTTCATTTTAAAGTTTACTTTGCAACATCACACTAAGTCACAGTGATGCTCTACTTTATGTAGTCCATTACACTTAATGTATTTCAATTTATGTACATGATAAAAGAATTTTATGTACCTCCATTTCCAACAATTCTTATATTGCAGTACTTTAGGATTTATATTGGTACCTTGGATAGTTGTGATATGGCTTCCAATATTGAAACATCTGTTAATCAAACCTTTGGCTTTAGAACCACTTTGGGCATCCCAAATATCAATCCATATTATAGTTATATCCAATTTCAGAAAGGCTTTGATAATATAAGATTTTGATGCAATAACAATGTTATTAAATATATGAGACAAATATAAGACTCTTCCAACTATGTTAGTAGAAATGGAAACATTTGTGTCTTCAATAAAGTACAGAATGCCTAAAATCTTGAGATAAGATTTTGACTGCAAATTTTAAGGTCCCCTTGTAGAAAACCTTATCAAAACTACAGGAAGTGTTCAGTAGAAAGCTATTCCCTACCTACTAATTTTTTTGTACTATCATTTCCAGCAGCCTCCCTTGCTAGAAAACCTCCTTATTTGGTTTGTAGTTTAGTTTGTTCAACAGCTAATAGTAGACTAGGCCTTTAACCAACAACCTCTCTATTATGGGTACATCTAAGACTAAATCTAACTTTACAGCCTAAGTCTACCAAGTAGGTCAGCATTGGATCGCACCTATGTAGTGCTCTAGGTGAGATTTTCCTACATCTTGGTGATTTTAACACTCCAGCTTTAACTTAAGCCTAAACTAGTTATTATTATACTAGCAGACTAATAGTAAATATAGATCTCTTAAGCCAATGAAGAAGAATTACCCTATTCTACTACAGCCCAGTCTTTATAAAGGCACTACTCTCTGCTTTACCTTTCCATCCTCTAGCAGGTTGTTTGCTTATGCTTATAGGTATAGATTCCTGACCTGTCCAGAGTTATTATCTTTCCATCTGTCAACCTAATAAGTGCTCTAGAACAAGCCTGGACTAGAAGTTGTTTCTATAGTGTGACTAACTACCTCTAAGTTATATAACCTAGAGATGTAGAGTGTTCTGTTCTTATTCTAGCTAATATACCAGCTAGGTTTATACTTATACCAAACAGTAGGCTGAGCCTTTAACCAATCAGCCTTCCAGAATCTGATCTAGCTAAGTAGGTTTATGCCAAATAATAGACTGAGTCTCTTAACTAATCAGCTCTCTAGAATTAGACTGTTATTACACCAATTTCCTATTTTATATCGACCTATCCTTTTGGTCCCAGTTATGGATATCACCAGA
>Ga0157358_1001247_pt1 | contig 11105 bp, 7 predicted proteins | sample AttcapACBM2_FD_111484 | JGI IMG/M metagenome (GOLD analysis project Ga0157358, IMG submission 111484) | Fungus gardens microbial communities from leaf cutter ant in Botucatu, State of São Paulo, Brazil - Atta capiguara ACBM2 | ecosystem: Host-associated > Fungi > Mycelium > Unclassified ...
ACTAGTCAAGATAACTAATAGACCATTAAGTAAACTTATAGGCTAAATATCTCATGGGAATCATAAGAGAACTTGACAAGGAGTTTCTACTGTATTTCTATACTATTTATATAATACATATTATGAGGTGAACATGCTGTTAATATATACCTTAACATTATTCTTTTAGTCTCTTTTTCTATATTTTTAGGATTATGACATCATGTTATGTAACACATCATGTGACCATGGTCATATGCCTCTTTATTGTTTAAGAAATAAAAGAAAAATAAAAGAAAAATAAAATATTAGAGTTTGAATATACCATGATACTTACAAACTCTATGGACTTCTATTTTCTAACATCTAAGAATCACTAGTAACCAAGTTAACTCACTTAGTAGTCTTTATACTAGATAACTATTCTATGTTAGAATTAAAAATAGTAGACTTTATTTATTTTGATTTACTTTCTTATTTCTATTTTATTTTCCATTTATTTTCTTATTTTTGGACTTAGAATTAGAAATTAGTATAACATGAGAGACCTTAGTAGCCTAGTGGTTTCAATTACTGAAGACTTAGTAAAAGTATTTAAGTAAGTATTTAAAAGGTTGAGGTTGAGGGTTTAATTTTCTCCAAGTATAAATATCTTAACTTTGCTATCATATGGTAATAATATCATATGGCAACTACTATGGTTCTTGATTTCTATAATTATTGTATACTGTAGAATTAGTGAGTATTATATTGCTACTAGAATGTAAGATCTGACAATAAATAAACTTTCTAGGAGGCAGGATTTATAGATCTTATAAGGTTAAGTAGTCAGATTAGTTCTTATTGTGAGAGCTGTTTCTAGTAATACCTATAACTGGGACCAAAAGGATAGGTTAACATAAGATAGAGAACTAAGATAATAACAATCTAATCCTAGGGAGCTGATTGGTTAAGAGCTCAGCCTACTATTTGGCATAAACCTACCTAGCTAGATCATATTTTAGAGGGCTAATTGGTTAAGAGCTCAGCCTACTATTTGGTATAAATCTAGTTGATATATTAGCTAGAATAGAAACAGGATATTCTACATCTCTAAATTGTATGACTTAGAGGTAGTTAGTCACACTATAGAAATAACTTACTTACTAAGTTGGTAGATAGCAAGACAGTAACTTTAGACAGGTTAAAAATCTGCATCTATAAGCATAAGCAAACCATCTGCTGAAGAATGAGAAAGTACAGCAGTAAGTAGCACTTCTGCTATGACTGGACCATAGTAGAATAGAGTAGTTCCTCTTCTCTGGCTCAAAAGATCTATATCTACTGTCAGTTTACTAGTAGAATAATAACCAGTTTAGGCTTAAGTTGAAGCTAGAGTGTTGGAATTACTAAGATACAGATCAATTCCATCTAAAGTGTTGTGTGAGGTATAACTTCATGCTAACATACTTGGAAGGTCTAAGCTATTAAGTCAGATCTAGTTCTAGATGTATTTATAATGGAGAGGTTGTTAGTTAAAGATTTAGCCTACTATTGGCCATTGAACAGACTAGACTGCAGACCAAATAGGGAGATTTCACAGCATGAGAGGCTGTTGGACATAATAGTACAAAGAGATTAGTAGATGGGAAATAGCTTTCTACTAAATACTTTCTGTAGTTTTAATAGGGTTCTCTACAAGAGAAACCCTAAACTTCATATGTGATTCTAAAACAGTTGTTATTTCAGATACCAGTCTTAAAAAATAATATCACTATATCCATTGCTTATATTTATTCAGGACAGAATATTATTGTTAAGACTATCTATTATGCAGTCAATGTTACAACAACTAAGGCTAAACTATTTGTTATCAAATATAAAGTTAATCAAGTAGTCTAAGTTTAAGACACTGATCACATCATTGTCATTACTAATGCCATTCATATGGTGAGATACATATTTGATTCTTTATCCCATCCATATCAAATCCAGTTTATTACTATTATATAAGACTTTAGATTCTTTTTTGAAAAGAATAACCATAACTCTATTGTTTTCTGGAAATATCCTAACAAAGCTAAATGGATTCATCATTCAGTTGTTAACAAACAAACCAAGAAATTCAACCTGAACTAATCCCTTTATACAAATTGTTGTGGGATTTTAGCAAGAAGGAAGAATGCAATTTGATTATTCAAAACTGGCAAATAACATTCCATATATTAGACTTTAAGAATCACTTTCTTGAGCTACTTAACAATGACAATCTACCTATTAAATCTGTTTACACTAAAAACAGTATATGGCTCAAATTTATTAAACACTCAAATTTCTTATATGTAAGAGCTACAAGAATAATTACAAATTATGCTCCAACTGGGAAGTATTGCCTGAGATTTTTCTCTAAATAAAACTTTAGTTATTCATGTGGGTAATATTCTATTGAGACAAGATGCCACATTCTTTACAAGTATAGGAGATATAATGACTATTGAAATCTAAATAGAAAGTTTTTCAATTACTTTATCACCTTTCTTGAGTTTAATCCAAAGATCTTTTCCTTTCATAAAGAGATTACTTGATAGTGCTTTAGTCATAGTTTATCTTTTTCTTTTTTCTTCTCTTTTCTCTTTTATGTAAGTAGTTGTGTTATAGCTACTATAGTCTACCATCATACTTCATGTAATAAATTGTTAATTTAAAAAAAATTAGTATAATATTATACATGACTGTTACAAACTGTTATACAATGTAACACTATGCTATATATTTGTCAAATGTCACAGTTATAGTCACATGATCATGTATTATATGGAAAAATGTAAAAGATTCTAGAATAATGATGTTATACTATATATTAACACTATATAATATGCATAGTCTTTAGGATAGGCTATAATTTATATAGTATAGACTATTAGTCTGGCATATATAAGGTGGATACATTATACTAGAAATTCTATTGAATTCTCTTGTATTAACCCAATATAAAGTTTTTTTGTTAACTTTACTCTTAGTCTTCAATCATAGTATTATAACTTAATACTTTATTCTAAGACTGCCTAGTGTTTTTCTATTTTTAGAACTTATGGTTAGGGTTAAAGTGAGGAGACCACACTGTCACACATCAGTCACAGGTCACAAGATGCATAGAAGGATGATGTCATACAACATGTGTAACACATGTTAACCTTAAGACTAACACTTGGCTGTTTAGAGTAGGGTAGAAGTAGCTAGCACAGACCATGTGGATTTAGTATATAAGGTAGACTATCTTGTACAGAGTCTTCTATTGAGTTCTCTTGTGTTAACCCAATACAAGATTCTTCTTATTGACCCACTCCAAGGTCTTTGAGCCATGTCACCTAACACTGGGCCTTCTCATTGTTTTACTTACTCTCTCATCATCCTTGACCAAGAATAATACTATCCAAAAGTTAAAAAGACAAAACTAAACCCTAAGCCTAAAGAATTAGTAGCAGCCACTAAAAAGTTACTATGAATGGTTAGAACCAAGTACAAGCCTTTTCTTAAACATACTTATTGTTGAATTGTGTAGTGTTTAGTAATATACTTGTATATTTTGTATAAAAGCTCTATACTATAGTATTTACTTATAATCTGTACAGATAAGAGAACAAAAAATGTTATTAAGACCTTATTTAGAGTAGAATGACTTTCTTAGGTTAAAATCATCTACTTTTTAATTAGAATAAGTAGTTAGTGGACAGTGTGAGATAAGACTTGAAGAGAGCCTACTAATACTTATCAAGATTGAGTTGAGTTTTAATTACAAATCAGAGAGGAAAACTAGCACCAGTTTTATCCTACTTTTTTATATAATATTACTTTTTATACTTCTACTACTTTTATCTACACAAGTTAATTCTCCTCCTTTTTATTACAACATAAGTTAACATAGCTCAATTAATCTAGAGTAGTTAGTTAGATAGCAATAAGAGCAGATAGCTGTCTTACAAATACTAATAGGCTAAGCTGGGTTAGGAGGAGGAGAGATAGTGGTAGTTCCTTAATCCAACACTAGATCAAATGTAAAAGTAGCTAAGCTACAAATGTTCAATAGAGAAATAAAAGATTTTGGGTTTCTTAATAGCATATAGATTATATATATATATTAGGATAAGGATGAGAAATATGATAGTAGAGAAGCAGATACAATGAGTTTTGTCATATGTACAAGATGAATTGGTAGATATTTGAAAAGAGAATATGATAGAAAATATAGAAAGTAGAAGCTTGAGTTATGTAATAGTAGTGTCATATGCAGGTCCACCTGTCCGGAAATAACGTCCCCGTGGTGAAACCACCTTCAAATCATACAAGCCCATCTTCCATGGTGGCTACCTTTCTCATAACATGTCTTATGGCAGTGCTGCAATTCTCCGGATATTCCATCTTCCATGACGGAGATACTCCTATTCAACTCAGTCTTCCATGACGGAGTTAATCCTGTCAGTGTCTCAACACTGAAACTTCTGCTTGGAGTAATAGGGGTTTTACCACTGAAACCCCAAGCATCTCCTATACTATCAGTTTGTATATAAGACTAGTAGTTACATTGTAATTTGCTAGTCTGATAATTGATGAAGATAATCTCTTATTGAACTCAATCTCCAGTGTTCAATGGCGACACACTATTCAGCACTCACTTCCATCTTGGACTTCTTCTCATCATCTGAAGTTGCAACCATGTGGCAGACAGACGGCACAGCACATAAGCTGAAGCCAAGGTCATTCCACAAGTCTGCTCATTTCTGAGTCCACTCTGTGGACTTTCACTCTGGTGTGAACCGCACCTGACAAGTAGGAGAGTTTTTATTAGATTTGAAAGAAGAATTTAGAGGAAAAGATAATAAAACAATGATGGTAGTAGAACCAAAAAAGATAAAGCAAAAAAGCAAAATAATAAAAGAGTTTGTTCAAGAGTTTAGAAGAGTAACAAGAGGAAGTAGGTATGAAGGAAGACTATTTGTAGAGAAACTCAAGAGATATCAAGATCATTGACGGTGGACTTCATTTTTATTTTCTCTTTTCACTTTATTTTCTTTTTCTTTTCTTTTCTATTTTTAGAACAACACAGGTTAGGGTTTATCAGTCACACTGTCACAAGTTGATGGCAAAGTCACAAGACTGATCATAAGATGTGGGAGAATGGAGTAGAAGGTTCTGGAATAAAGTGACATCATAACAACATGGACAACACATGTTGGCCTCATGTCATACACATGGTCATTTAGGGTAGGGTGCACAGTAGTGAGCATAGACCATGAGTAGTAGTATATAAGGTAGACTACTTTATACTAGGAACTCTATTGAGTTCTCTTGTGTTACTCAAATACAAGAGTTGTTCTATTATCCAACCCTAAGGATCTTAGTTCATAACAAGAGAGGTAATAAGATAAAAACTAATAGAATTCAAACATTTACCAGGATTATTGAGTAGTAGTATGAAAGAGTGATAAATTTGGATAGGTACTAGAAAGAGAGTAGAAGAGAGAAAGAGAGGCTGAAGGTAAGAATGCTGTAGTAACCACTTACCAAGATGGTCAATAGTGCACTAAGTAATCTTATATTACAAGAGTCTTTTATAAGAGAACTCAACAAAAAGTCTCTAATATATTTCTATATTATATATACTACTATCACAAGTCTTACTCTAAACTACATATGTTATGACTATGACATATGTGACAACTATGTGACAGGTGTCACACTTTTTGACTTGTATGACTATCACATATAATGTTACATTATACTTTTATCTAAGTTTAGAATAAAGAAATAGAATAGAATAGAATGAAATCAAGTCTATTGTTTACAACTCTAATAGCTGTAACCATACCCTTGACATCATTGTTCTAGTTTCTTCTACTATGTTCTAGACCTATAGTTCAAGAAATAAAAGAGAAATCAAAGAAAATAAAAATAAAAATTAAGAGTTCAAGTATATTATAACAAAGGAGGAAAATAGAGTCTTCAGTACCAAGGACAAACACATCAACAAATGTTGAAGGGGCAAACAGGTGATAGTTGGCACAATTCTGGATTTGGCTAAAAAGGCAGGAGATTTAATAACGGATGCTGATAGGACCTACTTCAATAGAAGGAGCAAAGAGAACAAATATAGTTATGATGTACCCACAACAGCAGGCAGGATTAATACATAGACACAATCTATACATCATGGACATAAATCAAGAAAGAAATTGTTATAGTTGTGGAGGTTATGGTTATATTATGAAGAACTGTAGAAATTAGAAAATTGTGAGATAAGGCAGAAGATTGGAATATAAGAACAATCAGAATACTAGTAACTTAAGTGAGAAGGAGAATCTAATAGTTCTTGATTAGGTTTTAACTAAAATAGGTTTGCAATGCTCTCTAGTATTATGATTCAAGACTTATAGAATGAAGTCAATAAAAGAACCTTACATTAGAGCTAATACAAGAGAACTTGATAAAGTTCCAAGTATAAAGTATCTACCTTATATATATTAGCTAGTTGGTCTGTGCAAGACCTTGGAAATCTGGGATGAAGAGAAGGAAGTAGTGAAATTTGAAGAAGAGGCTAAGAAATTGGTCCCTCAAAGATTCCACAAGTAGATCTATATCTTTGGAAAGAAAAAAAGTGAGAGGATGCCAATAGAGAAGATGTGAGATCATGCAATTGAGGTGAAAAAAAGATTTATGCTAAGAAAAGGGAAGGTATATCCATTATTGAGGAAGGAGAGAGAAGAGGTACACAAGTTCATTGAAAAATAATTGAGAAAAGAGTATATTAGACTCTCAAAGTCATCTCAAATAGCACCTGTGTTTTTTGTAAAAAAGAAAGATGGTAAGAAGCATATGGTTTAGAACTATAGGTATTTAAATGAATAGACTATTAAGAACAATTACTCTTTACCTCTTATTTTGGATATTATAAAAAAACATAGATATTAGGAAAGTATTTACAAAGTTGGACTTATGATGGGAATATAATAATGTACAGATAAAGAAGAGGGATGAGTGAAAGGTAGCATTCACAACTCTGAAAGGATTGTTTGAGCCAACTGTGATGTTCTTTGGACTTACAAATTCTCCAGCAACATTTCAAACAATGATGAACAATATTCTATGGAATTTGATCAACATTGGGGAGGTGTTAAGCTTCATTAATGATATTATAGTAGGAACAGAAGAAGAAAAATATAATAAAGTGATAAAAGAAGTAGTAAAAAGGTTGGTGAAAAATAACTTGTATGTGAAACCAGAGAAGTGTAAGTAGAAGATGAGGAAAGTAAGGTTCTTAAGAGTAGTGATTAGGCCAAACAAAATTAAGATAGAAAAAGAAAAGATGAAAAGAGTGTTAGATTGGCTAATCCCAAAGAGAGTCAAGGACATACAAAAGATTTTAGAACTAGCCAACTACTATTGGCAGTTTATTAAAGATTTCATATTCATAGCCAGACTGTTACACAACTTGATAAAAGGATCAGTGAGATTAGACAGAGAAGCAGGAGAAGATATTTAGGAAGTTTGTTAGATACAGTTCACATCTTATTATCTAAGATCTGAAAAGGGCATCTCAGAAGTCTAGAACTAAGTGATTTGTATTATCTGATAATGCAGAAGACAGAGCAGGATGACTTTTGGCTTTAGCTTATGTGCTGTGTCTTTACAAGTCATACTAGTTGCATATTTCAGATCAGAAACTAAGGACTTAGAAGATAAAAGACCACTGAAAGGTGGTAAGATATATTATTGCTAATACTGGAAGAAGAGTGTTAGTTTTAGTTGATTTTCAGGATGACTACTGCAGTATAAGCTACTGGATTATATATTAGTTAGTATATCTATGATAGCTATCTAGAATGTAACTGCTAAGTGAGTTATCCTGATTACTGGTAATCTTTGGATATTAAGAGAGAAAGATCTATGAAGTTATTTTGAACTAGCAAGGACATCTGAGGTGAAATGGATGGTCTTGATCTGTACTAGATAAGGTTGGGTAGTTATTTATGGGTAGGAATAGATAAGGCTGGAATATAAGATGTGTTGAAAGAAATATTTACAAAAAAACTAATACTAGCAGTGCCAGACTTAGACAAAAAAATGAGGATGGAAGTTGATATATTAGACTATGCTATTGTGGCAACCACTAGACACAAAGTCCAATAGCTATACAAGCAAGTAAAGCTCTCAGTAGGCAATCAAGTGGGGAAAATTACAAGAGAACTCAACAAGAAGTCTCTGCTAAATTAGAGTCCTATATATACAAAATATGCCTGGTCCATGCTACCAATAATTAAGCCTACTCTATTGTCTATGCTACAACCTCATGTCCATCTCATTCCCTACTCAAGGCCACCATGTTGTATACATGTGCCCTAATGTTATCTTCCAGATCCTTTCACTATGTTCTAGACCTATGACATCACATTATGTGACCTGTCATGTGACTTATGGTGTCACATGCCTCTTCATCATCCAAAATAAAAATAAAAATTGTTAGTATTCAAGTGTCTCATAACATATGCAATAGAAGAGGTCTAATCTATAAAGTATAAAAATGGGAAATAGAGACTAGTAGCTTATCTCTCAAAATCTCTTAATAAAATAGAGAGAAACTATGATATTTATGACAAGGAGATGTTGATAGTAATAATGGGATTATAAAACTGGAGGCATTTATTAGAAAACACAAAGTTTAAGTTTGAGGTCTAAACTAATTATAAGAACTTGGAGTATTTTATGAAAGTACAGAAATTAAATTGTAGGCAAGCAAGATAGGCTTTTTATTTGTCAAGATTTGATTTCATATAAAAATTGGAAAAGTAGATAAACTTAGCAAGAAATCAGACTGGAAAGTAAGTATAAAAAAGAGTAATGAAAATTAGACACTAATCAAAAAAGAATAAATTTTTAGTTTAACAGAAGTAGTAATAGAAGGACTTGAGATAGATATAATAGAAAAAATAAAAATAGCTAGAGAAAAAAATAAGAAAGTAGTTAGAATAGTAGAAGAGATAAAAAAAGATAGGTGCTAAAGTATTAAGAGGCAATGGATAGCAAGTAGAAGAAGATTTAGTGTTCAAGAAAGGAAAATTATATGTTATGACCTTAGACTTGGCTCAGATTGTAACCTAGGCAAAGGCTTAAGTAAGAGTAGAGAAAAGAGTCAATTGGTAAAGTCAAGTGAGTCATAAAACAATAAGGAAGATGGAAGGAAACAACATCTACTATATGAGATGTTGACTGAGATTACTTTAGTACAGCCAATTATTATATCATGAAGATATAACTCTTTACTCTAAAGTTTATGCTGCAATATTGTGGTGAACATGAGAAAGTGATTATAATGGTATATATGCCAAAGAATGAAATTTGAAAGTGAAGATAATTCAGTTTGTTACAAACTTCATTTAGCTTGTATCTCTACAACCAGTAAACTGATTTTTACAAACTAAGTTGTACTGGAAAGCCTCAAATGAAGGCTATTCACACATATATGGAATATATGAAAGTAATAACATATTACTGAGATATCTGACCATCAGTAACTACAAGTTTTATTGGCTATTGTCTCAGAAACAACTAAATAGATTCCCACAATCAAACTTATATTGGAAAGTGCTTATCAAACTATCTCTAATGATATATTATACATTATATAGAGATCAGTATTCATAGAGATACAAATATATCAATATAGTAATATAATTAGTTACCTTCTAAAATTAGCCTGACATCTGCTATGACAGATGACACAGATATGAGTTTTGATTATATAATAGAAACAGCTTGTACACAGACTATTACTTTTTTGAATAAATACTTTTATATAGACTTTCAGACTTGACAACATCTATACCATCATCTTGTATAATAGTGCTCAAAAGAAATTTAGCAAATACATACTTCTCTTTGAATCTTAGCTTACTATCCAACCCTTCAACTTATAACAATATGAACATGGACATGAAGATCAACACTCCAAGAGATTGGTCTAACATTTCTAGTATTAACAACTCTAGGGAGTTATTGGTCAACTCAAGTGCTTTATCCATTCCATATGCAGAAAGGATGTTAGCTCTTAACACCTTCCTAGGCAGAGCAAGTTGAACTCACTGAATCTCAAGGGTTTTTCTTGTCATATGCATCCCCAAAGACAGGGGATACTAGTAGAACTAATGAGGCTACAGTTACAGCAAACATGCTGGAACCTCAAGGAGAGTGTGTCAACCACAAGGTTCTGAAACTATGTCTGTTCCTCATTTAGTCAACCAACTGAACACAAGCTGACCCCAAGGTTCTGAAACAACATCAATATCTTATTCAGTTAATTAACTAGTGGATCCAAGTTTGTGGGATGACTCTGTGCATCTTATTTCCATTTATAGTTTACACAAATACTTGGAAACTGATGCTAACACTAACAACATCGCTACATCACTTAACAAAATCACCTCATTTGTCAGAAACAGATTTCTAGATGGAAAAATGAAAATGACATTTTGCATATTGCAGGTTTTGGCTATGCTGCCTGGAACCTTATTTTGTCCATCTATGAATCAGAATAGGATTCTCTAACTACTAATGGTGACAATAGAGCCTTTTGTCAATGTGTATTGGCTCAATTTGTGCCAAGGAGCCCCAAGAATGACTTAAATCACAAGAAAGAGTCGATGAACCCTAGCAAGGAGCTGGGTCTTTTGCTTTCTTAGGAGGATTGGATGGTGGGCTCAACATGGCCAACTCACAGTATGCAAGTCTCAAGAGTAGACTTCATCTACTACAACCACATGTAGTAGTTATTGCCATTGTGTATAAGAAATGCATGTATATCAGACATCATAGAAATATGTTTATTAGGGCCTATAATCTAACAAAGACTAATAACAAGAAATGACGTGAACTCCAGATTCTATTAAGTGCATTATTCTACTACTGCAAGACTATTTAGTGTCTACATCATTTGTTAACACTGCCATTCATGAATAAGTTTTTACACTTGATCTATATCTTAATGCTATTCTTACAGAATGAAACTTTCATTCTAAGACTATGCTTAACAAAATGGCTAAATACATTTCCAAACTAAGAATTACCTGATATAGTTAAATGATTTTTAAATCACCAAT
>Ga0157358_1001248_pt1 | contig 11099 bp, 8 predicted proteins | sample AttcapACBM2_FD_111484 | JGI IMG/M metagenome (GOLD analysis project Ga0157358, IMG submission 111484) | Fungus gardens microbial communities from leaf cutter ant in Botucatu, State of São Paulo, Brazil - Atta capiguara ACBM2 | ecosystem: Host-associated > Fungi > Mycelium > Unclassified ...
CTATAACAATCGCAATATTCCTCCCGCTTCCTGTGGCCTGGTCAAAAAGGTTGATAATCTCTGCCTTGACATCTTTTCGCCCTTCGGAGCACATCTCATCTATCCACAGCTTCCGGTCGAGGATGATAGCACGCTCAACAACAGGATGGGGCATCATAAATTGTGCACAGCCACGAACCCGCTCATTCTATGTCCTCTGCTCCTCCAATTTCTCTACCAACTCCTTTGTATTTTATATATTATATTTTCGATCTTATATTTCTTTTCTCCTTCAATCTCCACTGGCATTGGTAGTATCAGCTTCTGTTCTCCTACCTACTTCTCATACCTTGTTACCCTGCTGACATTTACTACTGGATGTATTTTTATAAATAGTGATAATTCCAGCTCTACTGCATTCTCAAATACTATCTCTTTGACTTTATATAGTTCTATAAATCATTCTGCCAACTACCTTATAAGTTATTCCTTTATTTGGAACACTAAGTCTTTCATACTCAATAGTATCTTATCTCCAACCTTGTATCTTACTACCTCCTTCCTATTTCTGTCTGCATATCTCTTCATTTTATCCTATGACTTCCTCAATACTGCCTTTGCCTCCTTATGCCTCTCTTTTATACAAATTCTTCTATCTTTATAAACTTTCTTTTTTGTCTTACTTCAAATCCTATTTTTGGTTCCTGTTCTTCTATACTATCTTTGATATACTTTAGATCTTTCTTTCTTAGTCCTAGTATCTGTTAGAAGTGATCTTCTCAGTCCCATCATAGCAAATGTAGACTTAGTTTTGGAATAATATTTCACTTAGTCAGTATATCATCTAATCATATGGGAGGCTATGATGGTATAGTAGCAGGGGATTTACCACTATATTATCACAACTTCCACCTAATCATATGTACAACACCTTGTGGATATATTTTTGACTTCTAGTCATTTATAGTTGTTCACAAATAGGCTATTGTCTTATTTTCTCTCATCTAGTCTTTTATCCAAAATCCAGTAAGATATCTTAGAAGTCTAGACAAGTAATTTACATGTTATCTAAGAATACAGAAGATAGGTCAGAATAACCTTTGGCTTCAGCTTGTATACTATGCCTTTACTAGTTGTATTAGTCACATATTTCAGAATAGGACTTGAGAACTTAGTAGGTAAAAAACTATTAAAAGGTGATGAGGTAAATTATTGCCAACACTAGAGATTTGGATATTGGTTTTAGTCAATTTTCAGAATAAGTGTCATATGTCAAGTTCACTTATGCTGAAGATACATTCCTGCAGTAGTGCTATTGCTAGAATATCTACAACACAAGCCTGTCTTCTATGATGGCCATTTTCTTGCAACATATTCCCATGGCAGTAATGCAATAATCTGGATATCCAGTCTTCTATGATGGGAATACTTCTATTAAACTCAGTCTTCTATAACAGAGTTCTTTTATCTTATCATCAGTGTCTTACTACTGAAACCTCTACTTGGGGTAATATATTAAACCCTGAGTATCTCCTATATATCTGACTTGTATATAAGACCAGTAGTTATACTATAATTCACTAGTCTGATAATCAATGAAGATAATCTTTATGAAACCCAATCTTTAGTATTTAATGATAACATACCTAATTAGTATTCACTTTCATCTTGGACTTCATTTATTCTTCTAAAGTTGCAACTATGTGGCAAACAAGTAATGTAGTATATAAGCTGAAGCCAAGGTTATTCTACAAGTCCATATCATTGAGCTCTTTTTATAGAGTTTACATACTCTATATATTTCCAAGCCAACTCCACAGACTTTTACCTCCTGGTATGAACTATGCTTGATAATAAGCTAGTATAGTATAAACTACTGGATTATATACAAAGTAGCATACTTAGAATAGCCATCTAAAATATAAATTGCCAAGCAAGTTACTTTGATTTTGAATAATTCTCAGATATTAGAGATAAAAGTCCATAGATTTAATAAAGGCCAGTAAGGACATCTGAGATAGAATAAAAAGATATAATTTTTACTAGAAAAGGTTAAAAAGTACAAATAAGAAAAAGAAAGTTATCTGTAGATGTCATATGTCAAGTCTATTTATTCTGAAGATACATTTCTATGGAGGTGTTATTATTATGATATCTTGGAAATAAGCCCATTTTCTATAATAGCTATCCTTTGTATAATACATTCTCATGGCAGTGATGCAAAAACCAAGATATTTAGTCTTCTATAACAGAGATATCTCCATCAAACTTGGTATTCTATAGCAAAGTTCTTCTATTTGACTCTTGTTAGTATCTCACTACTGAAATCTTTGCTTGGGGCAATACACTGAAACTCTGAACATCTTCTATATATCTAACTTGTATATAAGATTAGTAGTTATACTATAATTTACTAGTTTGATAATTGATGAAGATAACTTCTATTGAATTTAATCTCCAGTATTCAGTAGTGACATATCAAATTAGCACTCACTCCTATCTTAGACTTTACCTACTTATCTGAAGTTGCAATTATGCAGCAGACAGATAGTGTAGTACATAAGTTAAAGCTAAGGCCATTCTAACAAGTTTATATCACTGAGCTTATTACACAGAGTTTCCATACACTATTTCCTGAGCTAACCTTGCAAACTTTGCCTTCTAGTGTAAATCATGCCTGATAGTATTATCAAACTCCCAAGTCTACTATTGCTTCTGAGCAGTTCTATTTACTAAATTTTCTATTATAGTTCTGTCTACAAAAAAATTCTTTTTCACACTTTAAAGTCTAATAGCTTTTTCCTTTCATAATTCTTCAACCCACTATTTGGGATATCTTTCAATACAATTTCATGTTTCAGTGATAATATTACTAGGGCATATCCATCAAATGCCCTATAATGTTCAAGATATATTCACTAAAGAGGCTAATTATCTCCAACTCATACTATTCAATCTGTCTGGATAGTTTTTCCTATTCCTAGCTTAAGTATTGTTCTTATAGACAATAATCTGAATTGGAGGATATTTCTGCTACTAATCTAGCAACTAATAGATATAATTCTTCTACTCACTTATGGTCAAAACCCCATTGCAACAATAATCCTAATGAGTAATTAGCCAACATACTCAGTTATATTACAAAAACACTTACTACTAATTAAATATCTGGCTCTAATTCTAATTCAAGGAAAACTAAAACCTGTATCTCTAACACATTCAGTAACACTGAGCCTAACAAGCTTAATAATTTCTATACTAGTCCTATATAATTTGATATAAACATTGTGAAAATTAACTTCACAATAACCTATCTTACTGGAGTTGTCTAAGACTGGTTTAAGGTAGGTTTTAATCAGAAATACCAGGGTATCTTGCAAGACTGGCTCTCTGACTAGAACCTTTTTGTTAATGAATTACATTAGCACTTTAGTTTTTCAGACACTATTAGTGAAGTAGCTACCATGTTAGATAATCTTCACATACAACATGGATTTCATGTAGTATGTTTCTCAATTAGTATGTCTCTCAATTAGGTTGGAAAAATAGTGTTTTGTACTACCACTATTACCAAGAGCTCTCTAATCAGATTCAGGATCTTATCTCTATCTAAAAACAAGATAAACCTATCTTATCCCAGAAGATGTATACTTTAGTAATGACTATTGATTATTGTTACTAAAAATACAACTGTGAACACTATCATGCCAAATAGGTAGAAAAGAAGGTTCTTAAGTCTCACTTCCAAAAAGAAGATAAGGCTTTCTTTACTAGTAATACCACAGCCTCCTAAAGCAAAGCAAACACATCTTTGGTAGCTTCATCTATCAAATCATTCCCTTCTAATACATCATTCACTGCTTTCAAGAAACAATCTAATTCTTTATGATTAGACTTTTCTTCCAAGTTAGCCAACAATAGTAAGTTGACTAGCAATAAGTACAAGAAACATCTCAAAAACAACTTATGTCTCTATTGCAGTATAAAAGACCACAAGTTGGACTTTTGTCCTAAAAAGCAGACCAAAGTCACTCTTAAAGGCTATGGTACTTCAGCAGCTATAGACTTTTTTGTAGCTATTTCTAAGAAACTCTCAGAAAAATGTAAAGTGATCCCCAAGACTTTGTACAGACTGAGGGCTGTATTGAACTTTCTAGTGTAGTAATAAGTCTCATCCAACTCAACACATTTACTCTTTCTAATCCTTACTCTCTTGTTATCTCTCTTACTTCTCCCTCAATCCTTGGTCAGGATTATCTTAATAAAATTCCATTCTAAACTTTAATCAATTCTGGATCTATCTATTGTTTTGTAAACTCTAAATTTGTAGATACTCACCACTTAAAAACATTCACAACTCCACTAGTTGTCCTCTACTTATTTGATGGTTTATCAAACAATATTATTTCTGAAATTGCTAACTTGCCTATAATTTTCTCTACCAGTAATTGTATGAATCTGGACCTTTATGTCACTCTACTCAATTCTTCCTACTCTTTAGTTCTTAGATACAACTGGCTCATCTAACACAATCTACTAATTAACTGGATAAATGAGTTAATAAACTTCTATCTATCTTTGTAGGAAAATCTTGCTCCTCTCATATTGCAGCTAACACATTATTAGTATCTCTGTCATTTTATGATACTTTTTTACAATTATCAGACTCAGTAGTTTCTATACCTACATTTAAGATCTTCATGTCTATCTCTAAGTAACCTAACATTGCTATTATTAGTATTGTAGCATTTATATACATATTAAAACTTCTGGGCTTTAGTAAGCTTCAATTTTGTTTTCACTCTTCGGACATTCAGACCAACTTTGCAAAAACTTGCAAAGGCTTCTGACCTTTTCAATATCTCTCCCAAGTATCATGAATTCTTTGATATTTTCAGTAAAACCAAAGCTAAAGTCCTCATTCCTCACTATCTTTATAATCTCCAAATCAACCTGAAAGAAGATGCTTAATCTCTAGTTGGCTCTATATACTCTCTTTTAGTATCTAAACAAGAAACTCTAAAGGAATCTATTAAGAAAAATCTCAATATGGGTTTTATTCAACCAATCTTCTCTCCATATAGTATGCTGGTCTTATTTGTCAAAAATAAAGATGGTTTACTGTACCTTTGTACTGACTTCTGTAGTCTTAACTATATTTCCAAAAAGAATTGCTATCCACTTCTACTTATTTCTGATCTACTGGACTTATTTTGTAAAGCTCAAGTATATATGAAGATAGATTTTTGTCATACTTATCACTTGATTTGCATAGCTAATAGTTATTAAAGTATATACTATGCTTATTTATTTCTTCATTTTCATCTTATCATCACTCTTTATTTCTTTATTTTATATGCTGTCACTTCACATCTCTGTTATTTTTCTTATAGTTTCTATAGTTATATCTGACTTATCTTTATTATTATGTAAATAGGTACATACTCAAACAGTTAGTATTTATTTTGTAGTTAGACTATACTAGGACTAGTTTTGTTATGATCAATACCTCAAGGATACAGCATGGAGTTGGGTTGAGAGTATGACGACATGATCAGCTGTGCTAGAGTAGTCTCAGTCAGCACCTCATATAGTAGGTGCCACAACCTCATTTCTTTCTTCTTGTTTCCTCATGCTTTATGACTCATTTGTTTCATAGACTACTCATTGTTTTATTATGTACTCTTAGTATATATAGCATAGATACTATCCTGTATCCTTATGCTTTACCACTTCTTATAAATCCCTTAACTTCTCTCAAACCTTTGCCTAAGTGCAACCTGAGCTTTAGCTTAAGGTTGTAACAAGTTTCTTTTTTTCTAGTTCTAGGTATGTTCTCAGTGAATCTTGTTATTCTATCTACTTAGTTTCTTTTTCTCTAGTTCTAGTGACTTTCAAATATACTTGTTCATTTATCTCAAATCACTGTATTTCTATCTTATCAGGTTATAGGCTCTGACAGCATTTATGCTTGAGATTTTTGATCAGAAACTCTTTGTTTTCCTAAATTAAATAATACCAATTATCATATCTGATCTAACAATATGAAAGTGGCTTTACAGGCTCACCTTCTATAGCTCTTCATCAAAAGCTTAGAAGAATACCCTTTAAAACCTTCTTCTAGTCCTTTTATTGATATGAATAACAAATCCCTTATACTTACATCACTTGAGTACAAGAAATAGACCACTTCAAAGAAGGAATATCTTGATTAGCTGTACTCTGATTCTATAGCTATAGATTTAATGCAAGGTACTATCAAGTTTGGCTAATATGAACATATAATTGGTGCTTCAACTTCCAAGAATATATAGAATTACCTCCATAGTATTCATGTTACTCAATGTCAAGGGATAAATATATGCTACTATTATTAGAAGTTGTACACAAAGAAATGGGATAAACAAATTACTATGTCTAAACATATTGGCTCTTTTCTTCACCTCTGTTATTGCATCAACAATTCTAGACAAAAGTTAGATGACATTCATATAGTTTATGCAATTCTCCTCTCTTTACTATAATCTGGAGTTTAGGATGTGGTAAAGCAGAATTTATTGAATAAAGATACTGTACTTAATTTGAACATTGTTACTACTAAGCTCCTATCTGTTTATGATCATATGGAGAGAGTATAATATTAAAGAGGCTGAGAAGAAGCAGAAGGCTAAGTAATTAGCCCTGTTTATAAGGTCTTCTTTCAGTAATGGAACAAGTGGTAGTTTCTCTAGGAAAAAGAAATCAAAGAAGGCCAAGTCTAAGTCCAAGCTGAAACCTACTGATATGAGCTATCATATCTATGATGAGAAGGAGCATTGGACCCCTGAGTATTCAAAGAAGAGGGAGAACAAGGTTAAGCAGGCCAAATCTAGTGAGTCTGCTCATGTTGTTATTAAGTCGTCTAGAAATTGGGAAGTTGGGAAAATACTTATAACTATTTGCAATGGTCATAAAATCAGACAAGTTGATATAATTTCTATCATTAACACTATTCATGGTGTTCTTCTTAATTGTATAGTGACCTCTTACATGTTTTTAAAATGATATTTGTTCTCTTTATACTATCCTCTTATCAATGACGAGTATATCACTGTAGGTAGACATTACTATGTTCCTATAGTAGACATTGGATCTGTCACTCTCACAATGATTTTACCTAATAGTACTTCAAAACTCACCTTTACTGATATCCTCCATATTTTCATATTAAAAGCTGATCTTATCAGTTTTGGAGTTCTCCACCATAAAGATGCTTCAGTTTGAAGCTGGAAAAAAGACTTGATTATCTTAAAAAATGATGATGATTTGTTTTCAACTATTCTTGATAGCTTAACTAGTATACTATACTAGATTCAGTATACTAACTTTAATTGCAGAAGTGCTCACATTTTAGCTGGCACTTTTAGTATGTACCTATAGTATTGCAGAATGGAGCATTTGAGTTCTCACATCATTGACTCTATAGTCTGTCAAAAGACTATTCATGGATTTCATGTTTTTGTACCTAAAGAATTTGATCATCTATGTAATAGGTGTGTAAATGGCAAATCCCACTGTTTGCCACTTCCTAAATTAAGTACTAGTCAATACTCCAAGATGGAGTTACTTGATATGGGTTGACTAAACTTATATCTGTTCCCACTTGGGATGGATATTTGTATTCACTTGTTGTTGTAGAAGTGAGTTGCTGTTATGCAGTCAGTTATTTGTTGAAGGAAAAGAAAGAGGCTGGTATTGCCATCCAAGATATTATGGCCATAATAGAGTGCCAATCTGGCTTGAAAGCTTGTTAACTCCAAAGTGATAATGGTTCTGAATTTGTGAACAAAACAATAGAACAATTCTGTTGATTAAATGGTATTATTCATGAAACAACTATTCCTTACCTTATAAAACAGAATAGAATAACAGAGTAGGCTATTGCTGTCTTCTTTGAAATGGTGCATTGTATATTATGAAGTACAGAGGTAGAACTACAATACTAGAGGGAAACATTTATGTATGCTATCTACATCAGGAGTATTACACTCACTTCTAGTCTTAAGAAAGTCATATCCTATGAAGTATAGACTGGATATAAGCCTGATATGTTCTACTTGCAAATTTTTGGTTCATTAGGTCTCCAAAAAGAAAGATTAGAATCCAGAGTAGTAAAAGTTTGTTTATTAGAATGGTGAACTGATGAGGTTAAAGGTTATTAACTAAAAGATCTTGAGAGTAGCAAGCTAATTGCTTTATAGAATATTTAATTTTTCAAAGATAACATACTAAGTAATCTAGTAGTTATTAGCATTGATACTCTGAAAATACTAACAATAGCTGTGAATGAATTTGTTAATAATGCTCTTGCTAAAAATATTATAGCAATTGTCCAGTCAAATTCTAAACCAACTCATATTGTTTCTGATACCATTCCTATGAATGTTATTGATAAAAACCATACTCCAGAAATTGCTTGTCTTTAATATGACTAGTAAGGTTCTATCTAACCTACCACCTATCCAAAAGAAGACTTCCAAGTAGGACTATCTGTCTAGAAGGGATGTATCAATGTATATATGCAAGCTAGCAGTGTACTATAGGCTCTTGGCCATCAATGATGCCATCACTTTAGGTGGCTTTGTAAACCTAATATTTATTGCAGTTATAAATGAACCAAGAATTTACCATAAAGCACTATATTTTCTCTACTCAAGTAAATAGGAATATGTTATTAAGGCTGAATATACCCAATTACTTAAAGTAGGTATTTTTGAGTAGGTGAATGAGTTGCTAGCTGGTAAGAAAGCTGTTGGAAGACATATCATCTTTAAGGAAAAGTTTGATAAACATAGTAACCATATCAAATTCAAGACCTATATAGTGGCCAAAGGCTTCTCACAAGTTTCTGGCAAAAATTTCTCTGAAACTTTCTCTTCTGTCACCAAATTCACAACAATACAGATGTTTCTTGCTCTAGCTGCATATCTGAATTTTGAGATTCATTAGGCTGACGTCATTGTTGCCTACTTACAAGATGATCTTAATGAAGAAATTTATATAATAATTCTAGATAGTATTAGTTAATTTGGCTCAGGAGAATAATATTGGCAACTATGTAAACCACTATATATATTTGCTGATAATTGCCTATATATCAAGAAGGAAAAAGACAAAATTGTTTTCATCATACTGGTTTATGTCAATGACATGGCAGTAGCTGCTTCAAGAAATATACATATTACATCTTTCAAAATAGTGCTCTGCAATGATTTTGATATTACTGACCTTGGAGAGCTAAAATTCATGTTGGAAATCCTTGTTACTTATGACTGTACTAACTGACTGATCTTTCTCAATCAATCTGCATATATTCACTAAGTTCTCACTTGCTTTGGTATGCAAGATACTATACCTGTTTCTGCTCTACTAGATATCAAGCATAATTTATCTATATCTCAGTCACTTATGTTAGAGACTGAGAAGCAAGCTTATAAGAAGTATGCAGACAACATTCATTATCTTTCTCTAGTTGTATCTCTTCTTTTTGTGATATAAACTTAGCCTGACATTCAGTTTGTGATCAACCTGATTGCTCAATTTGGAGGCAATTTAGGTATTGCTCATTTAGAAGCTGTAAAATGTATTTTCTGTTACCTTAAAGACACTATGGATTTTGGTTTAGTTTTAGAAAGACAGACTAAAGAAAGTTTTAACTTGGTTAGACAGACTGATTCTAATTGGGCTCAAGATTCTGATAACTACTATTCAGTTGGTAGATTTATTTTTGACATTGTTAGAGGTTCTGTCTCTTGGTCTTCAAAAAAACAGCCAACTATCACAACTTCTTCAGTTGAAGCAGAATATATAGCTTCAGCTAGCATTATGCTGATAATCAGGGTTGTATTACACTTGCTCATAATCTTGTTGGCCATTCTTGTGCTAAGCATATTAACATTTGGCATCATTTTATTTGGAAGCATATTAAGTAAGGAGAAGTAGTATTTCATTATATTTCTACTCAAGAGATGTTGACAAATATCTTTACCAAAGCTTTACCCCATGAAGTCTTTGTTAAATTTTGAACAAGGTTGTGTTTTGTCTGTTTTGTAATATCTTACTAAGAGAAAGTATTGAAGTATATGCTGTGCTTAAACACTTCTTCATTCCTACCTTGTTATCACTCATTATTTCTTTATTTTATATACTGTTATTTCACACCTCTGTTATTTTTATTATAGTTTCTATAGTTATATCTGACTTATCTTTATTATTATGTAAATAGGTACATATGTAGCTAGACTATACTAGGACTAGTCTCTTTTCTTCTGGTCTTAGATATGTTCTCAGTGAATCTTGTTGTTCTATCTACTTAGTTTTTTTTCCCTAGTCTTAGTAACTCTCAAATACATTTGTTCATTCATCTCAAATTACTATGTTTTTATCTCATCAATAGTAATAAATAGAAGACTGCTTTTAGAATATGTTATAAATCATTTGAATAGTTTGTAATGTTCTTTAGTCTTACTAATACTCCTGTAGTCTTTCAATAATTTATAGTCTTTATGCCAAAACAGAGAAATGTAAATTCTACTTTGAGTCAGTAGAGTATCTAGAATACATTATTTTTTCTTCTGGTCTTACCATATCTGATAATAAAGTAAAGATTATTCAAGACTAGCTAGAATCAAACAAAGTCAAAGATATTCAGTTCTTCTTAGATTTTGCTAACTATCACAAACTTTATTCAGCTTGTATCTCCACAACCAGTGGAATGATTTTTACAAACTAAGTTGTATTGGAAAGCCCCAAATAAGGGCTATCTGCACATATGTGGGATATACAAAAGTGACAACAAACAACCAAGATATCAAGTTATTAGTAACTGTAAAAGCTTTGTTTGCTAATATCTCATGAAAAAATAAACAGATTCACATAATCAAACTTGTGTTGGAAAGTGCTCATCAAACCATTTCCAATGATATATAATATATCTTATAGTAATAAGTATTGATAGAAATACAAGCATATCAATATAGTAACATAATTAGTTATCTTCTGAAATTAGCCTGACAGCTATTATAATAGATGACAGATTCCATCAGGTATGAGTTTTGATCATGTAATAAAAACAGCTTGCA
>Ga0157358_1001249_pt1 | contig 11098 bp, 16 predicted proteins | sample AttcapACBM2_FD_111484 | JGI IMG/M metagenome (GOLD analysis project Ga0157358, IMG submission 111484) | Fungus gardens microbial communities from leaf cutter ant in Botucatu, State of São Paulo, Brazil - Atta capiguara ACBM2 | ecosystem: Host-associated > Fungi > Mycelium > Unclassified ...
CAATCTTCTCTTTCCTTCTTCATTTCTTGAGCTAGGTTCATGTTGTTCAGTTGTCTGGAGATGTAAGGATTTGGGGATTCTGGTGCTGTAGTGTAGTTGTTATTGGTCAATTGGGAAGACATTTGTTGTTGAAAGTTTGAGTGACTGCTTTGAGTTGTTGGAATGGGATTTTATCCCCCTCTTTATAGGTTTCGACTCGAATATCTTGCCCAATAATCTTCAATTGCCTCCTTTGTATGAGGCAACCCTGTTTCCGCAATCCATTGGTCATGTTCATCTCTGTAGCCCTTCCAATGCACAAGGTATTGTGTCCCTCTGCCTCGTTTCCTATGCTTCCTAACTTCCTCAACTTCATATTCTTCCTCTTCATTAATAATCATTGGCAGAGGTGCTGGTTGCTTATGTTATCCCTTGAACTTTGGTTCCACACATTGTGTCAGCAGGTCCTCATTGAAAATGTTATGAATCACCCATCCTTCCAGAAGTTCCAGTTGAAATGCTTCTGAGCCAATGTCCTTTAAGATTCTAAAAGACCTGTATCTTTTGTTATCCAACTTCTTTGAGAGTTAATTCAAATGAATATTCTTGTCTTCCAACCACATGCTGTCTCCAACCTTGAGTCCTTGAGGATTCCGCCTTTTCTTGTCAAATTGTTGTTTCATGTTCTTCTGTGCTTCTTCCATAGTCTCCGTAGCTTGTTCTCAACTCTTCTGTATTCCTGTAAGGAATTCTTCTACTCTTGGGATTTCTGATTGCACTGTAAGGTCTCTTTTCCATAGATGTCTTCCAAAGTTTAACTCGAATAGTGTCTTCTTTGTAGCCATGTGCTTCTTATTATTGTACTGGAATTCTGCAGCTGCTATCCATTCCATCCAGTTATCCTGTTGGTAGTTGACATAGTATTATAAAAACATTCCTATCTCTTGGTTTATTCTTTCTGTTTGACTATCTGTTTGAAGATGATCCACCATCAATAGTTGCTGTTTCATTCCCAACGCTTTTGTGAATTCTTCTATGAATTTTGATGCAAATTGTGGCTCTCTGTCACTGAGAATCTTCCTTGGTACACCATGTAGTTTCCATATTTTGTTTCTGTAGATTTTGGTGATTTCCTCTGATGATATGTTGGTCGTTGTCACTTTTAGTTGAATCATCTTTGTAAATTGGTCTATGATGACCACTATTGCATCCATCCCATTAGACCTAGGTAATAGTCCAATAATGTCAATGCTGATCTCTTGCCATAGTCCTTGTGGAATTTCTAATAGATGTAGTTCTTCTGCTTTCTTTTGATGTTGGACTTTGTTTTGCTGACATTTGAGACATTCCTGTATGTATTTCTTGATATTTTCTTTAAGTCCTGGCCACTAGTAGTTTCTCTTGATTAGATCATACATTCTCTATTGTCCTGGATGTTCCACATCCACCAAGTCATAATTTTCCTCAAGAATCCTTTCTTTGAGCTTCTTCTCTTCTTCTTCCCATATTTTACTGTCTTTCTTTTCCAATGCTTGGATCACTTCCTTTTCCCTGGTATTGTTGTTTCTAATCTCCTTTAAGATGTCTGAATCTTCCATTTTTGTTGTCTTCTTCAGTATGGCTATTTCAGCTGTTGTCCTTCTTGTTCATAGTTCCTCTTTTAGCATCTGAACATCCTTGTTATCCTCCTTGGTATTGACTTGATCTTTCCTTGATAGTATGTCTGCCTTGGTATTTGTCTTTCCTGGGATATATTACAAGGTAAAATTATAATCTTGTAACTTTAAGTACTATTTTGCTTGTCTTCCATTCAACTTGTGTGGTTCTCAGAAATACTTCAAGTTTTCGTGATCTGTCCAGATTTCAAAAGGTTCCATAGCATCCAACAGGTATTGTCTCCATTTTGACAAAGCTTCTACTATTGCTAATAGTTCTTTGTCATATATTTCATAGTTCCTTTCTACTGGTTGCATTGTTCTTGACAAAAAAGCAATTGGTTTCCATTTCCCATCTTGTTCTTGAAATAGTACTTCTTCTATTGCATGTTCTGAGACATCTGTTTCCACTCTGAATTTCTCTTGTTTCTTTGGTAGAGAAAGGACTGGTTGACTCGTAATCTTGTTTTTAAGCTCTTCAAATGCTTGTTGATATTCTTTGTCCCATCTCCATTCCTTTTTGGCCTTCAATTCGTTTAATGGTTTTGCTGTATGGCTGAAGTTCTGGATAAAATATCAATAGAAACTTGTAAATCTAAAGAAACTTTCCATGTCTTTGACCTTTGTTGGAGTTTTCCATTCTTTCACAGCTTTGATTTTCTCTTGTTCCATCTTGACTTGGCCTTTTCCAACTATGACTCCTAGGATCAGGATCTCCTCCATGTTGAAATCACATTTAGACCTTTTGAAACACAGATTGTGTTTCTCTGCTATTTTCAAGAATCAAATCATTTTTTCTTCCAATTGTTCTTTGGTCTCTGCTAGTATCATGAAATCGTCCACATAGTTTGCTAGTACTCCTTCATGTAGTAATTCCTGGAAAATGCTGTTCATCATCCTCTGGAATGTTCCTGGTGAATTGCATAACTCAAAGTATATGACTTGTGGTTCAAATAACCCCTTGTTCGTTAAAAATGTGGCCTTCCATTCATCTTCTTCTTTGATCCATACATTATTGTATTCCCAAATCAAGTTAAGTTTGTTGAAAAACTTCGCCTCTTTCAGCTTGTTGATTACTTCCCCAATTAAAGCGAGTGGTATCTTGTCTTTTATTGTAACTTGATTTAGTTTCCTATAGTCCTAGACCAGTTGTAGTGAACCATCTTTCTTTGGAATATAAAACATGGTGCTGCATATCTGGATTTTGATTTTACTATAAGCTCTGTCTTGAGTTGTTCATCTAACCATTGATTTAAGGCTTCTTCTTCTTTTAGTGTCATCGCATAGGCCTTTGCATTCAATTTCTTTGGGGCTTCGTCTGTAAGATTAATTTTGTGGTCTCATTCACATCTTTCTGGTAATCTTTCGAACTTCTTCTTGTTGAATAAGTGCATAAAAGGTCAAATGTACTCTGGTAAATCTTCTGGATTTATCCTGTCTAGTTCTTTACCTATTTTACTATTATCTTATTCTATAGTTTCTGTGGCCTTTGTCCTCCTGGTTTTGAACCTAATATCCTTGTGCTTCATTGTACAACTTCCTGAACATCTTGTGAACCTGATAGTGCTATTCTTCCAATTCACTTCTGGGTTGTGTTTGACTAGCCAGTCATGACCCAAAAACATGTCCATTCCATTTAAATCTGTTATAGCTGCTTCTAACTGTTCCTTATAGCCATTGATTTCAATTTCTAGAAGTGTCACCCTGGTCATCTCTCTATTCTTTGTTCCATCTACATTAAGAACTTCAAATAAGAAGTTTATTAGTTTTGTCTGAATCCACTTGTCTTTAACCAATTGTTTATCAATTCCTGTGTGTGTACATCTGGAATCTGCTAATACCTTGACCTTTAATTTCTTTCTATTCTTTGTCTTTACATCTGCTTGCATGTTCAATTCCCACTTTTCTTCACTGTTTTGGCAATTTGGAATAATGTATTTATTCTGGGAATTTATATGGGAGATCTCTTGTACTGTGCCTACTCGAGATTGTCTCCAAAACCCTCCTCTTTCTTGTTGTCTTCTTTGTTGTCTGATTCTTCCTGAACCTTTTGTTTCTTTATCAACTGTGTTTCTTTGCAGTCCTTGGCGATGTGTTCTTTTTTCTCACATTTGAAACATTTCCTGGTTTCGTATTCTTTTTTCTTTTATCGGCATTCTTTTGCCATGTGTCTGTACTTGTTGCAATTAAAGCACTTAGGCTTCCCATCTTTAAAGTTCTCGTTGGACTTTCTAATGTCCATTGGTTGTCTTCATCCACCATATGTTGTTCTGGTGCTTGTCTTGTAATTGTGACGTCCCTCTGTGGACTCATATCCCTGTTCTACTGACATTATTGCTACTTTTCACTTCTTGAGTGTCTCTAGCATGGCTATCGGTGGATACCCTAGTATTGTTTTGATGATATTATGTTATACATTTCTCTTTAACAGAAAGATGGTGTGCAGCTCATCTGTGTTAGCCTTCATAGCTAGTACATCAAACTTGATCATGAAATCTGCTATATTCTTCTTCCCTTGTTTGAAGATTTCTATCTTCCATTTGGCATTTGCTATCTTTGTCTTGTCACTGAACATGGTCTTGATCTCTTAGACAAATTTCTCCCAATCTTGGGTTTTGGTTTCTTTGTTTAGCTTATAAAGCTTTCTTTGTACATAAATGCCTGCTATATCTCCTCTGAGGCAAGCCAAGATTGCTGTGATCCTGTCATCAGTCTCTATGACTCTATTACTCTTGAGGAATAATCTCATCTCTCTCCACCAGTCTTTGAATTTTGTTTGGTCACTGTCAAACCATCCTGGGTCTGGTACCATGTTCTTTGGTATTCCTGCCTGTATGTTCTCACTGATTGTTGCTGGTACTGGTGCTACTGACATTTTTGTGTCCATTTGTTTGTACTTGTTTGAGGCTTCTTCTGTGATCTGTAGAGATTCTAGTCATTCTGACAATACCTCAATATTGTTTGTTCTTTTAGAACTCGTCTTGGTCCCTTTTCATAGTTTGCACTACATGTGTTTCGTTCTCAATAGGTAATTCTATCTAGTTTTGTCCATATGCACTTTTCTTGAAAGGTGAGCTCATCAATGCTTTACCAAATGTTATGACCTTAAGCTAAAGCTCAGGTTGTACTTAGGCAAAGACTTGAGAAGGAGTTAAGAGAAGTTTATAAGTGGTAAAGTATAAGGATACAAGAGAGTATTTTATGTTATATATACAAGTAGTCCCTGAGGTTACAATGTGTAGTTCATAAAGCAAGTGAGTCATAATACATAAGGAGGCAGGGAGGAGTAAGCGAGGATAGAGCACCTACTACATGAGGCGCTGACTGACACTACTTCGGTGCAGCCAATCATAGCGTCATATCCTAAACCCATCTCCATACTATATTCTTGAGGTATCAATTGTAACAATTGTCTTTAAATCTGATATTACTCCCTCTTTAAGGTTTCTCCTCTGGAGAAGCTGACTTCTATTTTTGCCATTTTCTCTCCAACTTCCTTAAATACTTATCCTCAAACTTGCTATCATTTCACCTATATAACATCTTCACTATATATTTTTCTAGTAACTCTTCTTTTCTAAAGTCTCTTTCTTCTGCTATATTCAACTTCTCCTGTCATCTTATTTCTGCATTTATTTTTCCTTCAAACTCAGCTACTACTTTCTTTGTATTTTGTTAGGCACAGTTCACACTTGAGGGTAAAAGTTCATAGAGTTGGCTTGGACATGCACAGAGTATAGAAACTCCATGCAACAAGCTTAGTAATATAAACTTGTCAGAATGACCTTGGCCTCAACTTATGTGTTGTACCTCCTATAAGCCACATAGTTGCAATTTCAGAGAATAGCCTTGTAAGGAGTTATAAGGAAAGAAGTAAAGCATATTGCCATTGACACTGGAGATTTAGTGTCAACTTTAGCAGGCTAGCTATTACAAAGTAGTCACCAGCCTTAAATATATTATATAATAAAAGGAGTAGCTAAAACAGATCTCTGAGTGAGTGTTTCATTAGTGAAACGCCATATAGGAGTTCAGATTTGGAGAGGGGAAAACTCCACATAAAGTCCAAGTAAATTTGTAGAGTTTGAAGGAGATAATTAGACAATGGACACAGATAAATATGACCATGGATTTTGACTCAATTAAAGTGAAGTAACCATGGACTTTTGATGGAATTAAGTCCATTATAAAGTAACAAACCACCAACAGAGTTTTGGGCACAAAAAAGGCCAAATAACTGTGGGGATTTGATGTTGTATTGAAGTCAAACATGTCTTAGACATGTTTCAGAGTTTGGGATATGACATATTTTCTAAATCCTCCTCCCTTTCCCAAGAATCATGCTTTGTTATAAATCCCTTTTATCTTACCAGGTACTTTACTACTCCCCTTACTTTTCTTTTATTTAATATTTTTTCTGTCTCCTATTCTTCAACTCCTTCTATCTCTATCAGTTTTACTTCTTCAGCTTTTTGTTCCTCCACTTGTTCCCTATATCATATTATCCAACTGATATTCACAACCAGATGAATTCTCATTGAATTAGGCAGTCATAATTTGACTGTATTGGTAGATATTACCTTCTCAATGACATATGGACCCATATATTAATCTACTAATTTCTTTGCTGGTCTCTCCTTGAATGCCAAGTCTTTTATACTCAACATCACTTTATTCCTTTTTTTCATACTTCTGCTTCTTTTCTTCTTCTATATACCTGTTATTTCATCTCTTCTTGTGCTTTTTTCAGTGCCACTTCTGCCTTCTCTTGTACTTTCTTTATTCTTTCTGCAAACTTCATTGCATTTTCTACTTTCCCTTTTCTCCTAATATCTGCTCCTATTCTCAATTCTCTACCATAATTTACCATGAACAGAGATATCTTAGTTGCTAAATGTATCTTATTGTTTACTGTAAACTCTACTGACACTAACCATTCTAGCTAATCCTTTTGCCTATGATCAACAAAGAACTATAAGTACTGTTCCAACTCTTAGTTCATCCTTTCTATCTGACTATCTGTTTGTGGATGGAACAATGTCAACAATTTTGTTTTAATACCCAATATTCTATTCAGCTCCTTAGTCATCTCTGCTGCAAACTGTGGTCCTTTATCTGATGTCACACTCTCCAGTAACTCATGCAACTTCCATATATTGTCTCTAAACAACCTTACCAACCCTTCCACTGATGTACCTTCAGTAGTTGCTACAAAGTACATTATTTTGAACAACCTATTGCATACTACTAGGATTGCATTTTTCCCAGTTACTGGTGGTAACTTGGTTATAAAGTCAACTGTCAGATATATCCATGGCTTCTCCAGAACCTCACTTAACTTCAACTTTCCTACTGGTACCTCTGTTCAATTCTTCATTCTCTGACACATATCATATTCATTCATATATTTTCCTACATTCTTCATCACTCCAGGCCACTAGTAATTCCTTGTTACTAACTTTATTGTCTTCTACTTTCCTCCATGTCCAGTTGCTAGCACATTATGATGTAACTAGATTATCTCTACTCTCAACTTTTCATCTCTTGATATATAAACTTTCTCTTTTATTTACTATTTCTCCTCTTACAACTCCTTAACTCCTACCTTTTTCATTTCTTCTACTACACTAACTACTTTTTTATCCTTACTTCTAGCTATTTATTTTTTTCTAGTATATTTATCTCTAGTCCTTTTATTACTACTTCTAATAAATTACGAATCCATTGTTCTCAGTTACTACTTTCTAGTCTAGTCTTCTATTAAGTCCATCTACCTTCCTCAATTTTGTTTCTGGCATATATTTCAAGATGAAATTGAATCTTGACAGATACAATACCCATTTTACTTGTTTTCTGTTCAATTTTTGCACTTTCATAAAGTATTCTAAATCCTTATAGTCCATTTAGACCTCAAACTTAAATTTGTGCTTTCTAATAAATGTCTCCAATTTTCTAACACTCTTATAACCACTAACATTTCCTTATTGTGAATTTTATAATTTCTTTCTGTCTTATTTAGAGATTTTGAAAGAAATACTACTGGCTTCTATTTCCTATATTTACACTCCATAGATAATACCCTTCTATTACATAATCCAATGCATCAACTTCCATCCTCATTTTTTTTATCTAAGTCTGATGCTACTAATACTGGTTATTTTGTGAACCTTTCCTTCAACTTTTAATGAACTGACAATAATAGCTTGCCAATCTCAAAAACTTCTGTATATCTTTAACTTCTTTTAGAGTCAGATAGCCCAATACCTTCTCTTCCTTTATCTTAATTCTCTCTAGTCCTATTACTACTCCCAAGAATCCCATCTCCTATACTTTCCACTTGCATTTTTCTGGTTTCATGTCTAAATCATTCTCCACTAATCTTCTTATTACTTCTTCCACTATTTCATTGTGACCTTCTTTCCCTTCTGTCTCTACTATGACATCATTAATGAAACTTACTACTTTTCCTGTATTGATTAAGTCCCAAAGAATCTCATTCATCATTGTTTGAAATGTTGCTAGAAAATTTGTGAGTTTAAATAACATCACTGTAGGTTTGAATACCCCTTCTAGAGTTATAAACACTACCTTTCACTCATCTTCCTCTTTTATTTGTACATTATTATAACCCCATTGCAAGTCCATCTTTGTAAATATTTTTTGTACCACCAATATTTTCTACAATGTCTGAGATTAAAGATAAAGGATAATTATTCTTTACAGTCCATTTGTTTAGATATTTATAGTCCTAAACTATCCTCTTCTTACTGTCCTTTTTTTCTACAAAAAAGATAAGTACCATTTGAGGTGACTTTGAGGATCTGATATATTCTTTTCTCAATTGTTCTGATATGAATTCTCATTGTTATGACTCAAAGATCTTAGAGTGGATCAATGAATAGAACTTTATATAGGGTTTATACAAGAGAACTCAATAGAGAACTCTGTACAGAATTGTCTACTTTATATACCTAAGACTATTGGTCCATACTCTACTACTTTAGTATATTCTAAATAACCATGCATCTGCCTTAAAGTCAACATGTGTTATATCATACTAAGCCCTAACCCTAGATTGCAGAATAGAAAATAAATCCAAAGAAAAATAGAAATGAAAATAAAATTAAGTCTACTGTTCACAACTCTAACATTACTCCTTCTTCAAGGTTTCTCCTCTAGAGAAACTGACTTCCATTTTCACCAGTTCCTTTCCAACTTCTTCAAATATTCATTCTCAAACTTTCCATCATCTTACTTATACAATATCTTTGCTGTATATTTTCCTGATAATTCTCCCCTTCTAAAGTCTCTTTCTTCTATTCTATCTAACCTTTCTTGTTGTCTAACTTCTGTATTTATCCTTTCCTCAAATTCTGTTCCCACTTTTCTTGTGTTTTCCAAGTCTTCTTTTCTTTCCCAATTATCATGCTTTGCTGTAAACCTCTTCCATTGTACCAAGTACTTCACTACTCCTCTTATTTTTCTTTTATTTAATATTTTTTCTATCTCCCACTTTTCAACTCCTTCTACTTCTACTGGCTTCATCTCTTTTATCTTCTATCTTCCTACTTGCTTTTTGTATTGTACTACTTGACTAATATTCATAACTGGGTGAATTCTTATTAAAGTGGGCAGTCATAATTTGATTGCATTAGTAGATACTACCTCATCAATGATATATAGACTAATATATTAACTTACCAATTTTTTTGCTGGCTGTTTCTTGAACACCAAATCTTTCATACTTAATATTATCTTATTCCCTACTTTCTATACTTCTGCTTCCTTTCTTCCCCTATCTCCTTGCTGCTTCATTTCTTCCTATACTTTTTTTAATGCTGCTCTTGCCTCTTTCTGAACCCTCTTCATTCTTTTTGTAAACTCCATTGCCTTTTCCATCTTTCTTTTCCCCCTAATATCTATTTCCATCCTTAGCTCCCTTCCATAGTTTGCCATAAATGTAGACACTTTAGTTGTTGAATGTATTTTATTGTTAATTGCAAACTCAGCTGATACCAACCATTCTGGCTAGTCTTTTTGTCTATAATCTACAAAGAATCAGAAATACTGTTCCAGCTCCTAATTCATGCATTCTGTTTGTCCATCTGTTTGTAGATGGAATGATGTTGACAGCTTTGTCTGAATTCCCAATATGTTATTCAATTCCTTTATCATCTCTGCTGCAAACTGCAGTCCCTATCTGATACAATACTCTCTGGTAACCTATGCAACTTTCACATATTATCCCTAAACAATCTTGCCAACCCTTCTACTGATGCTCCTTCTGTTGTTGCCACAAAATGTGTTATTTTGGACAACCTGTCACAGACTACTAGGATTATGTCTTTTCCAGCTACTAACAGCAACTTTGTGATAAAGTCTATGTCAAGTATATTTATGGCTTCTCTGGCACCTTACTGAGCTTCAACTTCTCTACTGGTATTTCTGTTCTATTTTTTATCCTTTGACACATATCACATCCTTCTATATATCTCTTGTTACTCCTTGCTACTAATAGTTTCTTGTTACCAACTCTGTTGTCTTCCATTTTCTCTCATATATAGCTACTGGTATATTATGATGTAACTGTATTATTTTCATTCTTAATGCTTCATCCTTTGGTATGTACACCTTCCCTCCCTTTAACACTAAATCTCCTTCTACCTACTATTCTTTCTCTCATAGCTCTTTTACTTCCACCTTTTTCATTTCTTCTACCACTCTAACTACCTCTTTGTCTTTACCCATAGCTATTTTTATTTTTTCTATAATATTTGCTTCAGGTCCTTCTATTACTACTTCTGATAAACTATGAATCCATTGTTCTTTGATTAATACCTGATTCTCATTGTCTTTTTCCACTACTACTTTCTAGTCTAGTCTTCTACTAAGCCCATCTGTCTTCTCCATTTTTGTTCCTGGAACATGTTTTAAGATGAAATTGAATCTTGACAGATATAATGCCTATCTCACTTGTGTTCTGTTTAATTTCTGCACTTTTATAAAGTATTCTAAATTCTTGTGATCTGTTCAGACCTCAAATTTAAACTTTGTACCTTTTAGTAAATGTCTCTAGTTTTCCAATCCTCTTGTAACTGCCAATATTTTCTTGTTGTGAATCTCATAATTTTTTTCTGTCTCATTTAGAGATTTTGAGAGAAATGCCACTGTGTTATGAACTTAAATCCTTAGGTTTGGATAAAAGAACAACTCTTGTATTGAGTAACATAAGAGAACTTGATAGAGAACTCTTCTACAAACTAGTCTACCTTATATAGTCCTACAAATGGTCCATGCTAAGTACTGTACATCCTACCCTAAACAACCATGTGTAGTCCATGAGGCCAACATGTGGTGTCCATGTTGTATGACATCATCTGTTCTCGAATCTTCTAATAAATTCTCCCAAGTCTTGTGATCTGTCTTGTGACTTTGCCATCAGGTGACTGTTGTGACAGCATGAC
>Ga0157358_1001250_pt1 | contig 11092 bp, 12 predicted proteins | sample AttcapACBM2_FD_111484 | JGI IMG/M metagenome (GOLD analysis project Ga0157358, IMG submission 111484) | Fungus gardens microbial communities from leaf cutter ant in Botucatu, State of São Paulo, Brazil - Atta capiguara ACBM2 | ecosystem: Host-associated > Fungi > Mycelium > Unclassified ...
TCTTCTCATTTGGCCTTAAAGTATCTTAAGGATACTGAGGTAAATGTTTACAATCTTCTCATTATGACTGGTGATTTCAATATTAGAGATAGTTTGTGGGACCTTTCTTTCCCTCATCATTTGTTTATTAGCGATGATCTTATTATTATAGCAGACTCTTTCAATTTGGAATTATCACTTCCAACTAATCTCATCCCTACTAGATATTCTGATACTGAGAGTGAATCAAATTTGGTGATCGATCTTATATTCCTTCGAAGCAGGTCAATAGAACTTAACAACCACTTGATTCATCTCAACTTGTATCTCTCATCAGATCATGCCCCTCTCACAGTATCTATCCCAATTGCTGAAATGAATATCCATTCATTCAGACTTTCAATACTGAAGTATAGTGAAGAGGAAGCTGCCTTTGTTAAAGAGGCCGCAACTATCATAAAAAACCTTGACATCTCTAACTTGACAGATCATAACAGGCTCAAAGACATAGTCAATCTATTTACATCAAAAATTGAACAAGCATGGGTAAAGAATGCTAAGCAAACCTATATCACAAAACATTCCTAGAAATGGTGGAGTGAGCAATGCAGCCAGTCCTTGGACAAGTATAGGACATCAAGAAATCTCGATGATTGGAAATCTTTTAAGAAAGTGGTCAAGAGCACCAAAAGAGCCTTCTTTGACATTAAGATTCAAGAGATCGCCAACAAGAGTCGAAGCCCTTGGGAACTTATGAACTGTATCAACAAATACAAACTACCTACTATTGAAGCTATCAAGTATGATAATCAGCTGTGCCTTACTCTTGACAGTCTTTGGAATGCTCTCTACTCTTTATTCAATACTGCTCTTTATTGACAAATCAATATTGAAGTCCTTGACAAGATTAGTGATAAATCACCATTCTTTTGAGCACTGTTTTTTCTAGAGAAGAATTCAAGAATGTAATTAGCAACTGCAATAACTTGTCTACTTCAGGGCCAGATAAGTTGTCATGGAGCTATCTCAAGTCCATCCTTAAGTATGATAAATGCCTCATCAATATTGTCAACATTGCAAATGCTTGCATCAATCTAGGTCACTGGCCAGCTCACTTCAAGAGGTCATCAACAATAGTCATCTCTAAACCCAATAAACAATCATATGATTTGCCCAAGTCATTTAGACCAATCATACTACTCAACATGTTGGATAAGCTAATTGAAAAAGTTATCAGTGAGAGGCTTCAATTTCAAGTCACAGCTAATAATTTCATTTATCCAAGTTAATCAGGAGGTTTGAAATTCAAATCCACTATAGATGCAAGCATAGCTCTTATGCATATAATATGTTCAGGTTGGGTCAAGAACATCTCAACTAGCACCTTGGCTTTTGACATTGCTCAATTCTTCCCATCTTTAAATCACCACCTTCTCATGCATATTCTTCAGAAAGCAGATCTTGACATCCACATTGTCAACTTCTTCACCAATTATCTCATCAATAGAAAAACCAACTACCTCTAGAATAATTTCTTCTCTCCTATTTTTGATGTAAACATAGAAGTAGGCTAAGAGTCTGCTCTTTCTCTTATTTTGTCAGCTCTTTATCTTTCTCCTTTTCTTTATATTTTAGAAAACTATTTAAAAAATCTCAACATTCCTGTGTCTATTATTTCTTTTGTAGATGATGGCCTTTTCATTTCCCAGAAAAATTGTTAGACATTTCCAACTCTCATCTTTTTTGTAGCTATAATATAATGACCAAACTTCTGGATAAATTTGGTCTCATTGTAGAACATTCCAAAACTGAAGTCTTTCATTTCAACAGATTGCATGGCCCTTTCAACCCTCCCCCCCTCAACCTCTCATCTATTGGAGGCTCTGTTCTAACATCCAAAAACTTATGGAATTATTTGGGTTTTATCTTCAATAGGAAGCTATTTTTCCACCAACATATCGACTTCTACTCTAACAAAGCAATGTCCACAGTCAAATGCATGAAGATCCTTGGAAATTCATTACACAGTATCATTCTGATACAAAAATGCCTCTTCTATAGATGTTGCATCCTTCCCATTACTCTTTATAGTTTCCAGCTGTGGTTTTATAATCATGCACCTCTATTGTACCCACTTAAAATTCTGGGTAAAATGCAAAAAAGAGTCGCCATATTGATACTTGGTGCTTTCAAAACATCTCCCTTGGAAGGTATTGAAGCAATTGCAAGTCTTACCCCCATTAAACTCCATCTTCAAAAACTAGTAGGCAGATCGCAATTACATGCTCTTTCATTACCCCCCAACCATCTCATTTGAACACTTATGGAATCATCTTTTGGTACTCCCAAGCATCAACATTCTGCCTCACTTGATGCTCTCACTAGTCATCAAAGAGCTCTTGTCAAAGGTCACTTAGTTGACTTAGACAATAGGTCCAACAGAATTTTCCCTCCCTTTTCTTCTCATCATCCTGAACTTTTTCCAGGTTTCAGAATTATTGACAATTTTTCAGATTGTTTTTCTTTTAATTTATGTAATAAAGAAAAAAATATGACAAAATCTGCCTCTAACAGCTTGATAACATGGTTATTGAGTCATCTCTCTCCCCATCTACAGCCATTGTCATAACAGATACTAGCATCAAGAATGATATTGTTACATCCATCTTACACATGCACATAGCCAACAGTCCACCAATCAAAACTCTCCATCATGTGGTCTTTGTCACTAGTACAGAAGCTGAGCTCTTTGCAATTAGGTGTGGTATTAACCAAGCCTCTAACAAGAAAGATATTTCCAAAATCATTGTCATCACCAATTCCATCCATGCAGCCAAAAAAATTTTGACCCATCATCACTGTTGTAGCAACCACTTGCTAGAATGGCACTTGTAGTATGCTGACTTCAGTAAAGCTCTCAGTAGACTATCTAGTAGTGGGGATTACAAGAGAACTTGACAAGGAGCCCTTGCTGTATTGCTCCTCTATTTATATAAATACAAGGTGGTCTATGCTACAACAATGTGTCTACCTCATGTCCTATTACTCATCCACTATGCTTCTATCTCAAGGCCACCATGCTATATCCATGTGCCCTGATGTTATACTCTTTTAATCTCTGTCACCATGTGTGCACCATATGTATACCATGAGGAACCATTGTCCCTTGATATCATCTCTAACCCTAACTCCTTCTAGACCATTAGTCTTTCCAGACCACTCTAGACTATTCCAGCTTTTATCACATGACTTCTAGGTCATGTGCTCTTCCTCCGTTGTAGACTAATAATAATACTATCTATCTATGTTCAGCTAACCCTAACCCTAGCCAAAGTCTGTTCACACTTTCGTCTTATAACAATCACATTCTTTTCAAGCCTCTGCAATAGCCATACTCAGTGACCTTTGTCAATTCTTTGCTAACAACCAAAGCAATGTGATCAAATTCTGAGAGTGTTCCAGTCATCTCAACTGGAATCTACACAAAGAGATTGATAAAGATTCAAAGGCTTTCAATCCTTCACCTATGTACCCTTGCAAAACATCATGGGATGACAGCAGGAAAATCAAATGTGATAATATACTCAACACTTGGAAAATGATCTTCCAAGCTTCAGATGGCAAAGGAAGACAATTTCTTGACCTACTTGATGATAACTTCAATGTCATTGAACCTTCTTATACCAAAGGAGGTCCTTGGCTCCAATCATTTGGATACTCAAACTTGTTGTGTATGTGCACTACAAGGGCAATTACCAACTATACTCTGATTGGTGAATATAGGCTTAGATTTTTCCTGAATGAAGAATTTAAGTGTCTGTGTAGAGTATATCCTATCAAATTAAGAAGACATATCCTTCATGAATGTAGGAGATTTAACAGGTATTGGAATCCTAGATGAGACTCTCTTAGCCATTTTGTTATGTTTTTGAAGGCTAACCCAAATGCTTTCACTTTTATAGTCAGTTCCACTTCAACTGTTATAAGTAAATCTTATAACTAGTTTTATCTTCTTTTCTTTTATTTTATTTTATTTTATTTTTTTACGATTAGTCCTATTTCTTTCTTTCCTTTTCTTCTTTCTAGCTTTCTTTTCTTTTATATCAGTTTGCCTCTATTATATGTAGTTATAAAGTAGCTACCACAGTCTGTCCTCACGCTCCATATAATAAATTGTTGATATAAAAAAAAAAGTGTGACATATGTCAATTCATGCTTCTTTCCTCCTACCACCATCTAGTGTGGTTAGTGCTCATAGGAAATAGTAGCATACTCTTTGTCCTCTTTTACCTTTATCACTGCAAGCAAGTCAAACATGAAACTGAAACAGTTGAACAACAAGCAAGGATTGTCAACATTTACTAACTCGTTCTCTAACCTGGAAAGGTTGGAGGAATTGTCAATGGACTGGAGTGTTGATACTTCTGTTCAAGCCTCACCCAACACATGTTTTCAGTCTCAAGGCATACTCATGCCTAATCCTTGAAACATCAATGTGTCTATGCTGAGTAGCTCAGGATCAACTATATTGAATTACAGCAATGGTCAGCTGTTAGACTCAAATTTGTGGGATGGAGCATGTTGAGTATTGTTTTTATTTGGGAGCAAAGAATCCTTAAGTGAAGATGTCGCTAATATTGTCTATTCTCTGAAAAGGATCAGAAAACATATCAAACATCATTTGGTCGACAAAGCAGCACTATATAGAGAGTTTGCAATGGTTGCTAAGAATCTTTGGTATCTTATCAGCATGATTTATCAGTTGAAATGGGACTTACTCATTTATGACAAAGAAAAACAACTCACAATTAACAAGGGTATCTTAAGATGATTTGTGAACAAATCAAATGATGACCTTGATAAAGATGAGATTTCAACAAAGCCAATAGAGAAAAAGTCTCAGTCAGAATCTACTTCTACTCCACCACCTAAGGCTGTTTTTTCTGCTCTAACAGTTTTTGTCCTACTACCTCTCAACAAGAAAGTTGAAACTGTTACTAAGAAATTCTTTCTAATGTCAAGAAGTCATATGCACAGGCTTCCAAAGCTAATATCTTGCCAAACATTGATGATGTTTTGCATATTAAAGAAGCCTTCCTATCCTTGTCAGCTGATGAAGTGGGAAAGATGATTAAGGCCAAGAATAGTAGTGAGAGGCAGAAGAAGCCTAGAATCAACATGATAACAAGGGGGCCATCTAGGAAACAAGTGATAATTCCTATGGCAAAATCAAATGCTGAGTTAATTGTAAATTCAGCCAATCTACACATAGCTAATATCAACAAATGTCAAAAAAACACAAAATCAGATGTTATCACAGACTTCATTTGTATTACAAATAAAGGAGTCATCATCACAATAAACAAACCAGCAAATACTTCCGATTTATTAATAATTGAGAAGTACATTAAAAATATCTCCAACATCAATTCAAACTCTATTAATAGTCCTTGTCTCTCTAAGTCCAAATTATATCTGAAGATCATTGGACTTCTACACAAGATGGAGAATAGTCTTATTACTCCTAATTTTGTTGAAAGTATCATCAAAGAATCACACTTATTTAAAGACATCATGTTGGCATCAAAACCACACATTATCAAAGCATCATCCAAATCAGACATGACAGTGGTTTAGATCAACATCTGGGATTCCTAAAGCAGTTCTACAGCAAAGAACATTATCAATTGCTAATTTAACATTGGACAATATATAGCTATTATCTATGGTATGAACATAAACCCTGGTATTCCTCAGTGTAAGAACTGTTAGAGATAGGGCCATTCGACACTCAGCTATCACTTTCATGTCTCCAGATGTGTTAAGTGTTATAAAGCTCATGTTACTAAACATTATAGGGAGAAAGTATAGTATTGTATGGAAAACAAAAAAGCAAATCGCTTAGCTACTCTAAAAGAGGAGCCATGTCCCTATGTCTTCAAATACATGAATTGCAAAAGAGACCATCAAGTGAATAGTTATAATTGTCTATATTGGCATAACCATTTTAACAAGGAGTGGCATGGTAAAAAACAACAGGAACTCTTTCAAAAGTAGAGTAAAGTAATTTAGCGATCCTGTTAGCTGTACTTAGGTTTCTTTTTTTTCTTTTTTTTTCTTTTACATGTTGTTTTCTTTTGAATGTATGTAGTTATAAAGTAGCTATTACAGACTGCCCTTGTGCCTTATATTATAAATTGTTGATTTCAAAAAAAAAATGTATGACACTATTATGTCATGCCATTGCTTCTTGCTCTTATACTACCATCTTGCATGGTAGCACCCAACAGAATAATAGCAAATAAATTCTTTACAATTCCTTCTAACACTTCTATGTCTACATTACCTTCCATTAAGAAGATGGACGTTGACAACAATACTATTACACTATTACAAGACTTTCCCAAGCAAGTCTATCTCTAGAAGTTCTTTTATGTCTTCTAATACATCCTCAATAGCATATCACAATCAAATAGAGATTGAAAACAATACCCTAAACAACAGTCAAGAGGATAGTAATAAAAGTCCTTATCTCTCTTATGCTAACATACAAGCAAATAGTGTGTCAACTAGTGAGAGAGTTGATACTTCTCCTACAGCAGAGGCTACATAACCTATTAATAAGGTACAAACCTTATCCATGCCTCAACCTTAAGACAACAATCTATTGGATTCAGAGCAAAAGCCAATTAACAGACATCATTTAAGGTAAATTTACCTTATGATATCAATTAAGTAATCAACCCACAATCTTGGGATGGTTCTTTTTACTTAATATCACTCCATGGCTTAATAGAGCATATCCCTTCCAATATTGAAAATATCAAGATTTCTCTTATGAGAGTTACTGATTACATTATCAACAAGTCAGTAGATAGAAGTAAAGCAAACAACTTTAATAATTTGAAAGGTGTCAGTAAGGTTGTTTGGAATCTTATATCTGCATTTTATGAAGCTGGGTAGAATGCCTTGCACATGAAGGATAACATTTCTTTTAAAAATAAGGTGGTATCAAAATTTATGCCAAAAATCAAAAAATGCCAAAAATATTGAAAAACTGGTATTGATTTCAAGTCTCCTGTCTCCTATCCTGGCTAAATTGCCTAAAGAAGTCAACAATTTAAATAGGTTTTTCAAAAAGAAAGCTATTGTGCCTAATAGACAAGAACAAGGTAGCAAGTCTTATGCTCAGGCCTCATTAATTAGAAATGTTGTGAAAGAGGTCTTGAAAATCAAAAAGACATTTCTGAAGTTACAAGCAAGTAAAATTGAAAACATTCAAAAAATTATCCATGAAAGCAATAAACCAAAGCCATACATCAATATGACTACAAAGAGTCTATCACACAAGCAAGTAATTGTTCCCATGAACAATGAAAACAAGAATGAACTTGAGCAACTACATCATCAATATTAACAGGCTGCTCAAGAACATCAAGTCTGAGTGTAAAGTGAATTATATTAGATCAGAGAAGTCAAGTGTTGTCATTGTCACTAACAAAATTACATCAGCTTTAGACCTTCAGACTATCAAATGATATGTCAAGATTCCATGTCTTCCACAATCCAAGTTGTACTTGAAAATCATTAGCTTATCCTACTTCATGAACAACTCCAAGACACCAGTGTCATTGGATATCATTGAAGATATCATTAAAAATAATCATATATTTAATGACATCAACATTGCATCAAGACCTAAGATCATAAAAGTTTTGCTAAAATTAGATATGGTCATAATCTGGTTGGATGTATGAAATTCTCAAAACAGAACGAGTGCAAAGAGGCTAAAATCATTGCTTCAATGTTGGGAAGTATATCACTACTATTTATGGAGCCAACATGAACCCAAGTGTCTCACAGTGTAAGAAGTGCTGGAAGTGGGGTCATTTGACTTATGTTTGCAGAGTTCAAGGATCAAAATATGTCAAGTATAATAGGCCACATCTTACTGAGCATCATAGAGAATTCTTATGGTACTGCAAAGCTAATACTAAATCTAATCTGCCCAGGTTAGAAACTAAAGCAGGTGAACCATGTTTCCATTCATTTAAATACATGATATACCTGCAAACACTCCAACCATATTAATTTCTGTATACTCATATATTCCAACTGGATCAGATACCATTTGTACTGTGGCACAGCACACATTTGACATTTTTTTGTCTTCAATCTTAGCTTGTTTTTGTACAGGCATTTTATGAATACTTCTATCCTACCTCCAGCTATTCAGCAGTGGTCTTTTCCTTAGATTATCAGCTGTCAGTTCACTTACAAGTTGTTTTAACTCCTTATACAGCTTCTCTTCCCTTATGCAACTAAGGAATTTCTTAATGACCTACCCACATGACCATAAATTAGCTTTCAACAGGCTATAGGATAATTCTTGGTTATCCTCAAACTCTAGAACTATATAACTCTTAGTACTCACAACATCATTGACTATGTTAGTATTCTTGTCTAGTTGAACTGCTACATCAAAATCAATGATTTGCAGTCCAAATTTGGGTAAATATACAAGATTGTCTGGTTTGATGTCACAGTAAGTGACCAAGTGGCTGTAAAGGAACTGGAGCCTAGAAATCAAGTCTTCAGCAAGCTGATAGAATTGCTCCAGTTGTTATTTAAAGTTTCCTATTGATTCTCGAATGGATTTGGAGATAAGTAGTAGAATCTATAGTTCCAAGTTTAACAGATATATACTTTCAAGCTGAATAAAAAGTACAAAGAGAATCATCAAGCAAACTCAAACTTTTATTCTTTTTGGCACTATTGTTTCAATAAGGAATGGCACTCTAAGGAGTATGTGAAGATTTGTGACAATCAAAAACAATCAATTTGTTCAGTTGTGAACAGCCCAGTAACATGATTATCAAAGACCTCAAATTTTTTTCACAAAATATCAGAAAAAATTCATCTTTTGTACACACAATTCTCGAAATGTACTATGATTTTGATATAATCTTCATTCAAGAACCATCTTGGACCACATTATGTTTAGTACCCAGTTCCAAAAGCAAAGAAGGAGAAGAATTAGTTAGAGTGCTGTCTCATTCCAACTGGATGACTTTTGCTAGATTATCATCAGTTGAAGATGACCATCCTTGTGTTATCTCTTATATTAATATAAGACTCTTACCCTTGTGTTTTTCTTTACATAATGACATTTTCAATCACAGAGATATTTCATTAATTTCTTTTTTCAATAACAATTTTCTTTTCTACTTAATTAACATTTATTCAGATTCTTCACAAACAGCTCTAAAGTATCTCAAGAATACTGGAGTTAGCATCAACAATGCATCCATTACAATGGGGAATTTTAATATCTGTAACAGTTTGTAGGATCTAATGTATTTGTTTCACTCTTCTCATAGTGATATTCTTTTCAACGTTACAGATACTTTTAATCTAGATTTGTCTGGTCCTACTACTTGTGTTTCTACTAGATATGCAGATAATGAACACAAATCAAATTCGGTCATAAATCTCATGTTTCTAAGACATAGGTCAGAAGAATTTAACAATCATCATATCCACCTGGACTGGCAATTCATTTCTGATCATACTCCACTTTCAATTCACATTCCAATTTTTGAAGAATGTTTTTCAACTAAAAAGTGAGTTTTAATCAAGGATAGTGAAAAAGAAAAGAACTTCATTAACAACTTCATCATTTCAATACATGTTATTGACACTTCAGATATACTTGATGAAAACTCTCTGAAAAACATCATTTAAACTATAGCCTGATCTGCTGACATTTTTTGGAATCACTATTCAAGAACTATCAATATCACCAAGCATTCCAAAAGTTGGTGGGATGCAAGTTGTAGCAACATCCTCAAAAAGTGCAGGAATACAAAAAAGATTGAGAACTGGAAAGCATTCAAGAACACAATCAAGAGAATTGGGTTAACAAGCACAAACTCCCAGCAGTTGAAGCAATCAAGTTCAATAACCAACTGTGTCTAGAAACAGACAATCTTTGGAACACACTTCATTCCACCTTCAACAAGGCTCAGGATAGACAAGTTGATTTCAGCTTACTAGACAAACTTCAAGACAAGAAATTGGAAGCCTGGATTCTTTTTTCAAAAGCAGAATTTAGGAATGTGATTTGCAATTGTAATAATTCTTCCATGCCTAGACCTGATAAACTTTCATTGCATCATCTCAAAATCATCATTAACGACTTAGTTTGTTTGTCAAAGATCATAGACATAGCTAATATGTGTTTTGATATAGGCTTTTGGCCTTCTCACTTCAAAACTTCAATGTCTATTGTTATTCCAAAACCCAACAAAGAGTCTTATAACTCTCCCAAATCTTTCAGCCCAATTATGCTCCTAAATGTGATTGGTAAACTAATTGAGAAGGTTATTGGGGAGAGACTGCAATTTCATGCAATTGCAAATGATTTTATCCATTTCAGCTAATTAAATAGTCTAAAAAAATAATTGACTATCAATGCCAGTGTTGCTCTTACTCACTTCATTCATATGGGTTGGGTTAAGAATATTAATACAAGTATGCTTGCCTTTAACATTTCTCAGTTCTTTCTATCTCTAAATTATTATTTTCTACCAAAATATTTTGATAAAGCAGGTTTTGACTTGAAAGTATCAAAGTTCTTTGGTAATTATCTTGTAGGTCAACAGACTAAATATATTTGGAACGATTTCTTTTCTCAGTTATTTAGTGTAGATGTGGAAGTGGGTCAAGTGTTATGATTCAAAGCTCAAAGGGTTAAGCAATGAAACAACTCTTGTATTGAGTAACATAAGAAAACTCGATAGAGTTCCTAGTACAAAGTAGTCTACCTTATATACTACTACTTATGGTCCATGCTCACTGCTGTGCACCCTACCCTAATGACCATGTGTATGACATGAGGCCAACATGTGTTGTCCATGTTGTATGACATCACTTTATTCCAGAACCTTCTACTCCATTCTCTTCAGTCTCATGATCAGTCTTGTGACTTTGCCATCAACTTGTGACTGATGTGACAGCATGACTGATAAACCCTAACCTGAGTTGTTCTAAAAATAGAAAATAAAATAAAAGAAAAATAAAAGAAAAATAAAGTGAAAAGAGAAAATAAAAA
>Ga0157358_1001251_pt1 | contig 11075 bp, 8 predicted proteins | sample AttcapACBM2_FD_111484 | JGI IMG/M metagenome (GOLD analysis project Ga0157358, IMG submission 111484) | Fungus gardens microbial communities from leaf cutter ant in Botucatu, State of São Paulo, Brazil - Atta capiguara ACBM2 | ecosystem: Host-associated > Fungi > Mycelium > Unclassified ...
CGCTGCGGCTGAGCATCAAGATCGAACAGGTCGCGCAGGCGGCGCAGCAGCAGAGGCAGAACCGGCGTCAGCGAGGTGGAGAGCGTCACCTGCAGCGCATTCTTCTGCGGCAGATGCGCGACACTGACCCAGCCCCGATAGCGGCCCATCGCCACCGTGCGTCGCCAGGTGCCATCCTCCACCGCTTCGACCTCTTTCATCAGGTGAGTCTGTAAAAACCAGAGCATCGCTGCCCAGTCGTAGGGCGGGCGATAGGCGAGCCGCAGCGTCACGCGGTCACCGGGCTGCGTCCGCCCGTCACCCGCCTCGTTCCGGCGCAGGGCGCCTGGCGTCATGCGATAGCGCGCCTGAAACACATCATTGAAGCGGCGCAGGCTGCCAAAACCGCTGGCGTAGGCGATCTCCGTAATCGGCAGTTGCGTCTCCGTCAGCAGCTGCTTCGCCAGCAGCATCCGTCGCGTCTGCCTCAGCTCAAGCGGTGAGACCCCCAGCTCCTGCTGCACGATACGCCGCAGCTGACGCAGGCTTAAACCGAACTCAGTGGCTATCGCCTCCAGCCCTTCGCGCTCCTCCAGCATTCCCTCTTCGATGCGCTGAATCAGCCGTTCCGCCACGCGGTGCGGCTGATCCACCGGCGCATTGCCCGGCGCCAGTTCAGGCCGGCAGCGCAGGCAGGGACGAAAGCGCGCTTTTTCGGCGGCTTCGGCGCTGCTGAAAAAGAGGCAGTTCTTCTGCATCGGCGCTTTGACCGGGCAGATCGGACGACAATAGATACCGGTTGAGGTCACCCCAACAAAAAATACGCCGTCAAAACGGGTATCACGGGAGGTCAGCGCCTGATAGGCAATGTCGGGATTAAGCATGGTATTTCTCCGGTAAATATGCGGAGCCTACACCGGTGATTCCCGGCAGACTGGCTGTTTTCGGACAACACATCAGTTTATCGCCATGACCGAAAACAGCCAGTCAGGCTGAGGAAAAGTGCGATAATACGTATCGAAACCGTGACGGGAGAATCACCATGTATTACTTCAAATTGACTGTTACCCCGGTGGGCGAACTGAAACTGGTGGCCAGCGAGCGCGGCCTGGCGGGTATTTTGTGGGAGAACGACGATCCTCATCGCACCCGCTTTTTACCGCAGACGCGCGATGACGACCATCCCATTCTGGTCGAAACGGCACGTCAGCTCGGCGAGTACTTTGCCGGTGCGCGACGCGGCTTTGAACTGCCGCTCGATTTTGCCGGCACTGACTTTCAGAAAAAAGTCTGGCAGGCACTGGTGGCGATCCCGTTTGGTGAAACGCGCAGCTACAGCCAGATTGCCCGCGAGATCGGGCATCCGCTGGCGGTGCGTGCGGTTGGCGCGGCCAACGGTCGCAATCCGCTTTCGATTGTCGCGCCGTGTCACCGGGTCATAGGGGCCAACGGCAAGCTGACCGGGTTTGCCGGTGGGCTGACGGTTAAAGCGTTTCTGCTGGCGCTGGAAACGTCACAACCCCTGCCGCAGCCGGGCGAACAAGGCGCACAGGGTTGGGCTGGTGGTGCGGTCATGCAGGCCGATTAAAAAATCACACGACACAGTCGGGCTTTTCCGCTATCGTGTTTAGCATATAAAACACGACGGCGGATTCAACGCCATATTTCGCCTCTTCTGGCGATTTTCGTTAATTAGATAAAACGAGAGCTGTGTCATGAGTGTGATGTTCGATCCTGAAAGCACCGTTTACCCCTTTCCCCCTAAACCCGCCCGCCTGAGTGACGATGAGAAGGCGTTTTATCGTGAGAAAATCAAAACCCTGCTGAAGGCGCGAAATGCCGTGATGGTCGCGCACTACTACACCGACCCGGAAATTCAGGCGCTGGCCGAAGAGACCGGCGGCTGTATCTCCGACTCACTGGAGATGGCCCGTTTTGGCAGCAACCATCCGGCAACCACGCTGCTGGTGGCGGGCGTGCGCTTTATGGGGGAGACCGCCAAAATCCTCAGCCCTGAGAAAACCGTCCTGATGCCGACACTGCAGGCGGAGTGCTCGCTGGATCTGGGCTGTCCGATTGAAGAGTTCAACGCCTTCTGCGACGCCCATCCCGATCGCACCGTGGTGGTCTACGCCAACACCTCGGCGGCGGTAAAAGCGCGCGCTGACTGGGTCGTCACCTCCAGCATTGCGGTTGAGCTGATTGAGCACCTCGACAGCCTGGGCGAGAAAATTATCTGGGCACCGGATCGTCACCTCGGCCGCTACGTCACGCAGAAATCGGGCGCCGATGTGCTGTGCTGGCAGGGTGCCTGCATTGTCCATGATGAGTTCAAGACTCAGGCGCTGCAGCGCATGAAAGCGCTCTATCCCGATGCGGCGGTGCTGGTTCATCCCGAGTCGCCGCAGGCGATTGTGGATCTGGCCGATGCGGTGGGTTCGACCAGCCAGCTGATTCAGGCCGCCAAATCCCTGCCGCATCCGCAGATGATTGTGGCGACCGATCGCGGCATCTTCTACAAAATGCAGCAGGCGGTGCCGGACAAAGAGCTGCTGGAAGCGCCGACAGCCGGGGAGGGCGCCACCTGCCGCAGCTGCGCGCACTGTCCGTGGATGGCGATGAACGGTCTCAAAGCCATCGCAGACGCGCTGGAGACGGGCGGCGCGGAACATGAGATTCAGGTGGACGAGACGCTGCGAGAGGCGGCGTTACTGCCCCTGAATCGCATGCTATCCTTTGCAGCGGAACTTAAACTCAACGTGAAGGGAAACGCCTAGCCGTTTTCCTGACAGGTGCTCTGCATGGACTTTTTCAGCACGCATAATATTCTGGTTCACATTCCTCTGGGTGCAGGCGGCTACGATCTCTCATGGATTGAGGCTATCGGCACCCTGGCGGGCTTACTCTGTATCTGGTTTGCCAGCCTGGAAAAAATCATCAACTACCCCTTTGGCCTGATTAACGTCACGCTGTTTGCGGTGATCTTCTTTCAGATTCAGCTCTACGCCAGTCTGTTGCTGCAGCTCTTCTTTTTTGCCGCCAATATTTACGGCTGGTACGCCTGGAGCCGGCAGACCAGCGATCACCAGGCGGCGCTGAAGATTCGCTGGCTGCCGCTGCCGAAAGCGATCGCCTGGGCGGTGAGCTGCGTCGTCGCGATTGCGCTGATGACGCTCTACATTGACCCGGTGTTTGCCATGCTGACCCGCGCGGCGGTGACGCTGATGGACGCGATTGGCCTGTCGGTGGCGATGCCGGCATTGCAGCCGGATGCCTTCCCGTTCTGGGACGCCTGCATGATGGTGCTGTCGATTGCGGCGATGATCCTGATGACGCGCAAATATGTTGAGAACTGGCTGCTGTGGGTGATCATTAACGTCATCAGCGTCATGATTTTTGCCCGTCAGGGGGTTTATGCGATGTCGCTGGAGTATGTGATTCTGACGCTGATTGCGCTTAATGGCTCACGCATGTGGATCCGCAGTGCCCGGGAGCAGGGGTCACGGGCACTGTCGGCGCAGCAGACAGGCCAGTAAGGGGCGGTCACAGCGCGCGGTAACCGGGTTACCGCGCGCGGTCGTTTAGTGAGCGTGCTCGTCGCCTCTGGCGTGAGTATGGTCGTGGGAATGGGAATGGGAATGGCTGTGACCGTGGCCGGCCTCAGCCGCGCTGCTGAAGCTCAGCTCACACTCAGCACCGGCACAGGGCTGATACTCCATCTGCACGGTCGCATGGTCAATCTGATAGTGCTGGCGCAGATAGTCATGAATGCGGTGCAGCAGCGCATCGTGGTCATAGGGTGGGATCACCTGCACATGCAGCGTCAGCAGCGGCTTTTCACCCACCTGCCACAGATGCACATGGTGAACATTGCGCACTTCAGCGATGTTCAGGGTGAGGTCCCGCATCAGCCGGTTCACATCCAGGGAGTGGGGTGCCCCTTCAAGTAACTCCTGCAGGCTCTCACGCAGCAGCGCCCAGGCACTGCGCAGCACCAGCAGTGACACCAGCAGCGACAGAATCGGGTCGATCGGCGTCCAGCCGGTCAGCATAATGATGGCTGCTGCCACAATCGCCCCCACCGAACCGAGCAGGTCACCCATAACGTGCAGTGCCGCTGCCCGCACGTTGAGGTTCTTCTCTTCGCTGCCGTGGTGCAGCAGCCAGAATGAGAGCAGGTTGACCAGCAGGCCGCCAATCGCGATGCCCAGCATTAGGCCGCCGGTCACCGGCTGCGGATCGCTGAAGCGACGCACCGCCTCCCAGACGATCAGCGCGGTAATACCCAGCAGGGCGATGGCATTGACAAAGGCCGCTACGGTGGTCAGGCGCAGCAGGCCAAAGGTATGACGCGCATTAGGTTTACGGCGCGAGAAGTGAACCGCCAGCAGCGCCATCAGCAGGGCGGCGGCATCGGTGAGCATATGTCCGGCATCCGCCAGCAGCGCCAGTGAACCTGAAAGCCAGCCGCCAATCACCTCGGCAACCATGAAGAGGACGGTCACGCCAAAGGCGGCCGCCAGACGCGTGCGATTACTATCCTGCCCGCTATGAGTGTGGGTATGTGCCATAAGATTCCAGTTTTTTCAGTAACCTGTTTGCTAATAATATCAGTAATTGCCACGTCTCAGACGTGTCCTGATGCTGTTTTGCCTGCTCTGCGAGTTGCTGACTCAGCTGTGCACCCTGCTCCAGCCCCACCAGCAACCAGCTGCCTTTCATCCGGTGTGCCGCGTCGGCAAACTGGTTCCAGTCCGCGCGTGCGCGCGCCTCACGCATCACGGCCAGATCCTGGGTCACCGTGCTGTGCAGCGTCTGACTCAGCCGGCTGAGAAATTTTTCATTCTGCTGTGCCAGCTGCCACAGGTTCTCATCCAGCGGTGCCAGCGGGTCGGGCTGCCACTCCGCCAGCAGTGCGCGGAGATCGGCCAGCTGCACCGGTTTAATCAGAACCCGCTCCTGCGCCTCAGCCGGTCGTGACAGCAGCTGGGCGTCTGCGGAGCAGAGCACCCGCATCGCCTGCCGTCCCCGCTGCCGGTCACGGCGTCGCAGCAGTCGCAGCAGCAGCGTGCCGTCAGGATGCGGCATCATCTGGTCGATAAACAGCAGGTCAAAAGGCTGCTGCGCATCGGCCCTGAGCAGCGCACGTCCCTCTTCGAAGATCTCAGCCTGAATGGCAAAGCGCGCCAGCTGCTGCTGCATCACCAGCAGATTGGCCGGATGGTCATCGACAATCGCCACCCGCAGATGGGGAAAGCCGGGCAGGCCAGACTCATCGGTGCTGCTGACCGGCTCCGCGATCTGCAGAGGCAGGGTCACCGTGACCTGCGTTCCCTGGCCGGGCTGCGAGGTGAGCCGGATATCGCCCCCCATCCGCAGCACCATCTCGCGGCAGATAAACAGGCCCAGACCGCTGCCCTGCACCGACACGGTTTTGCCCGACGGCGCCTGATACCAGGGATCAAACAGCTTCGGCTGCTCCTCAGGTGGAATACCGCTGCCGCTGTCAGTGACCGTCAGCACCAGCTGCTGCTGCTCTGCCGCCAGGGTGAGGCGGATGGTGCCGTGACGGGTAAATTTCAGCGCATTGGTCATCAGGTTATTGACCACCTGCTGCAGGCGATCGGCATCGATCATCACCGTGTCAGGCAGCGGCGTCTGTGCCGCGACGATCAGACGCGGGCCGTCCGCCCGCATTAACGGATGATAAAAATGCTGCTGCTGTTCGAGCCACTGCGCCAGCGCCAGCGGGCGGGGCGCCAGGGTAAAACTGTTGCTCTCGATACGTGCGTGATCCTGCAGGTCATTCAGCAGGGTCAACAGGGAGTGTGCGCTGCTGTGCAGCAGGGTCAGGTTCTGGCTGTTGTGCTGCTGCTTCTCCAGCTCCAGCAGGCCGAGGATCGCCTGCATCGGCGTACGCAGCTCATGGCTGACGGTAGCCAGAAACTGGCTTTTCATGGCGTTGGCCCGCTCCGCCTGTTCGCGCTGCTGACGCTCGCGGCGCTGCTGCCAGTAACGGCGCGCCAGCAGCAGGAGCAGCAGCACAATGGCGGCCCCGGCTACCGCCAGCACCATCATCGGCAGCGTTCGCATCACCATCACGCTGCCGGGCTGCGGCGGTGTTGACCAGCTGTCGCGCATTTTGCCCTGGGTATCCGCCGGGATCTGCTGCAGCGCCCGATCCAGCAGGCTGCGCAGCAGGGGCTGATCGGGCGTGACACCCAGCGCGATCGGCCAGGCGATGTCGCTGGCGGCAAAGGCGAGGTGGATACGCGCGTCATCACGGCTGGCGATGCGCCAGCGGGCGGAGAGCACATTATCGACCAGCGCATCAATCTGCCCCTTTGCCAGCGCATCATAGAGGCTGTTCCGGTCGGCAAACGGCACGGGATGCAGATCCTCCGGCAGCAGGCGCAGCGCCAGGTCATCCTGCAATACGCCGATCCGCCTGCCGCGCAGATCCTGCCAGTGCGACAGCGGGGCAGAGTGAATGCTGTAGATCCCCCACAGCGCCCGCCACACCGGCAGTGAGGTGCTCTGCATCGCATCGCCATTAAGGGGCTGCATCAGTTGCAGCATCGCCTGCTGCTGCTGAATCAGCGCACTGGCCTGATGGGGATTGCTGACCCACACGGGTTCAAACTGCAGGCCCGTGCTCTGGGCGACCGCTTTCAGTAAATCCACGCCATAGCCTCTGGCGGTGCCGCTGGCGTCGCGATAGCTCCAGGGATAGTTGTCGGGCTCGGCGGTGTACGTAATGCGAGGGTGGTCGGCAATCCACGCGCGTTCAGCGGGGCTGAGCATCAGGGTCTGCGTATCCTGATAGCGCGGCAGCGTGCTGCTCCAGCGCGCCTGCAGGCTGTTCATCAGTTCCGCCGGTAACTGACGCAGGCTCTGATTTATCCACTCAATCAGCGCGGGATCGCGGGAGAGCGCACGCAGGTTAAGTTGTCCCGCCTCAATGTGTGAGGCGATCTGATAAATCTGCCCCTGCTGCAGCTGGCTCAGCAGAAAACCGGCGCTGGTCTCGTCCGCCACCACATAGTCGTTCTGCTGATTGAGCAGGGTATAGAGCGCCTGCAGGTCGCTGCTGTAGCGTCGCCAGTGGTGACGGGCCGCCAGGGCGGGTGGCAGCTGCGCCAGAGTGCTGTCGCTGATCGCAAGCTGCGCATTCTGGCTGTTGAACATCACGGCACGCTGGTTCTGCTGATTGCGATAGACCCGCAGCGGACTGCTGAACCAGCTTTCACTGCTCAGCGTGCCCTGAGGCAGCGGGGTGTTCCACATGCCCAGCGCAAAATCGATCTCTCCGCGGTTGAGGGCCTGCATCAGTTGCGGCGCGTCGCTGTAGAGGCGCAGGGTAAACTGCGCCCCGGTCAGCTGTCGCAGCGCAGCAAGGTAGTCGGCATTGATGCCATACAGGTCGTTGCCGATCCGCATCGTCCAGGGCGCGTGGTTCTCTTCCAGCAGTCCGACGCGCAGGCTCTTTCCCTGCATGGTTTCAGCATGCGTGACCGGCAGCATCATCGGCAGATTCAGGCTGCTGACCGGGCGCACCTCAGCCAGCGCGCTGCCCCACAGCCACAGCAGAATCAGCAGCGCATATCTCACTGCTGCGCCTTCCAGAGGTCAGCCAGCTCAACCACAGAGCGGGCACCGGTTTTTTCCAGAATGTTCTTTTTATGGGTGCTGACCGTTTTGTTGCTGATGTGCAGCTGGGCGGCGATTTGCAGGTTAGAGAGGCCGCTGGCGAGCAGCGCCAGAATCTGACGCTCTTTGTGCGTCAGCGGCAGCTCAGGCTCCTCTTCGGTTTCCGGAAACGCGGTCTGTCCGCCGAGCACGGCCAGAATGGCGCTGAGCAGCTGCGTCATGCGCTGGCTTTTCACCACATAACCGGACGCCCCTAACGCCTGAGCGCGCCGGATATAGTGACGGGTCTGCTGGGCCGAATAGATCAGCACCGGACAGTCGGGACGATGGATTTTCAGGCGGCGCAGGATCTCCAGCCCGTCGCTCTCCGGCAGCCCGATATCAAGTACGATAATGTCCAGCGGCTGCTGAAGAAAAGGACGGGCGGCGTGTTCACTGCTGGCAGAGAGGAGCTGAACCGGAATGGGCGACTGGCTGAGCGCGGCTTCAAGTGCCACTTCCACCAGCGGATGATCGTCAATCAAGAGCAAAACGGCCATGAACGGTTTCCCTGTAAATTTCACAGGATGAGCATAGCGGAAGAGTGGGGCAGAGGGGAGAAAAACCCGGAGAACGGATGCTCTCCGGGTCAGACAGAATTACTGGGTCGTGCCGTCGGTTTTAGTATTTACGTCACCGCCGCCCACTTTCGTTTCAACTTTTTTGTTGATGTTCGGACATTTGCCATCTTTACACTGGCTGTTCTGGTCAATTTCGTTAGCAGACATATTTCCGCTGCTGGTGGTGCTGCCAGAAGTGGCCGGATTAGTATTGGTGCCGGTGTTATTAATTTTGCTGTTATCGACATTATTCGGTGGCAGGTTCTCTTTTGCGCCGGGTGCGACCGCACCTGCACTGGCTGCCTGGTTAGCTGTGCCGTTGTTGCTGCCTTCCGCCAGCGCCGCGCCACTGCCTAATGTCATTGCTGCTGTCAAAAAGAGTAAGGCAAACTTTTTCATCATTATACTCCCATTAATAAATGAAGACGTTTTAAGCCCAGAGGTGAAATTGGGGATAAAAAAGTCCCGGACGAAATAAAATTCGCCAGTTGGCTTAAACAGGGTGATTTAATCATGTAAGCGGGACGTTCCTCAGTGCTTACCATTAAAAAGTCTAGTCGCTAACCTGATTAATGCAAATATGACCCGCACATTTAACCCGCAGCGGGAATTTACACCCCTGGCGCTTCGGGCTACATTGGGCAGGTTGTGTCCGGCGGGCGCCGGGCCAGAAATAATATGGAATCAGTATGAATTACCAGAACGATGACTTACGCATCAAAGAGATTAAAGAGCTGTTACCCCCGGTTGCGCTGCTCGAAAAATTCCCGGCGACCGATCGTGCTGCACAGACCGTTTCCCAGGCGCGTCAGGCGATTCATCAGATCCTGCAGGGCAAGGACGACCGCCTGCTGGTGGTGATTGGTCCCTGCTCAATCCACGATCCTGAGGCCGCAAAAGAGTATGCCGGCCGTCTGCTGGCGCTGCGGGATGAGCTGAAAGGCGAACTGGAAGTGGTCATGCGGGTCTATTTTGAAAAGCCGCGCACTACCGTGGGCTGGAAAGGGCTGATCAACGACCCCTACATGGATAACAGCTTCCAGCTCAATGATGGTCTGCGTCTGGCGCGTAAACTGCTGCTGGAGATCAATGACAGCGGTTTACCGGCGGCGGGCGAGTTTCTGGATATGATCACCCCGCAATATGTGGCGGATTTGATGAGCTGGGGCGCGATTGGCGCACGCACCACCGAATCCCAGGTGCACCGTGAGCTGGCCTCCGGTCTCTCCTGTCCGGTCGGTTTCAAAAACGGCACCGATGGCACCATCAAGGTGGCCATCGATGCCATCAACGCTGCCGGTTCGCCGCACTGCTTCCTGTCAGTGACCAAATATGGCCACTCCGCGATTGTCGAAACCAGCGGCAATGGCGACTGTCACATTATTCTGCGCGGCGGCAAAGAGCCGAACTACAGTGCGAAGCATGTGGCTGAGGTCAAAGAGGGCCTGGCGAAAGCGGGTCTGCCACAGCAGGTTATGATCGATTTCAGCCATGCCAACAGCAGCAAGCAGTTCCAGCGTCAGATGGTCGTGGCGGACGATGTCGCGCAGCAGATCATCAACGGTGAACAGGCGATTGTCGGCGTGATGATCGAGAGTCATCTGGTAGAGGGCAATCAGAGCCTGGAGAGCGGTGAGCCGCTGGTCTATGGCAAGAGTGTCACTGATGCCTGCATCGGCTGGGATGATACCGACAAGGTGCTGCGTCAGCTGGCGGCAGCGGTTAAACAGCGCCGCGGTTGAGTGCTGGCGATCTGGTGTGACAACTGGCCGGATCTGTCTGAATGCGCGGTGGAGAGTGAGCCTGCTGAGGGAACACAGTCAGATCGGAAAGACGCAACAACCGCCATCCATGGCACGCTCTCCCCGCGCCATCCCTGGCGCGGGACGCTTTCCTCTTCTGACCATGTTCCCTGCAGATTGGGCTGATTTATTGCTGCCATACTCAGACGGCTTTGACGATGTGATTCGTCCGGGACGAACGGACATTCAGGCTTTTACTCTGACAGTTAAAGATGACACACAGCATTGCCGGACGCAGCCCAATAAAAAAGGCCAGACTTCTGTCTGGCCTTTTTGCCTCTCAGCGAAAAATTACTTCGCTTTACCCTGATTCGCAACGGCTGCGGCTTTCGCGGCAATCTCGTCCTGGTCGCCCAGGTAGTAGCGTTTCAGCGGTTTGAAGTTTTCATCGAACTCATACACCAGCGGCACGCCGGTTGGGATGTTCAGTTCGAGGATCTCATCTTCGCTCAGGTTATCCAGATATTTAACCAGTGCGCGCAGTGAGTTGCCGTGTGCGGCAATGATCACTTTCTCACCGCTTTTAATGCGCGGCAGAATGGTGTCGTTCCAGTAAGGGATCACGCGGTCGATGGTCAGTGCCAGACTTTCAGTGGTCGGCAGTTGCTCCGGGGTCAGTTTCGCGTAACGCGGGTCATGGCCAGGGAAGCGCTCATCAGCACGATCCAGCTCAGGTGGGGTAACGGCAAAACCGCGACGCCACTGCTTAACCTGCTCATCGCCATATTTGGCCGCAGTTTCCGCTTTATCCAGGCCCTGCAGCGCACCGTAGTGACGCTCGTTCAGACGCCAGGTTTTCTCGACCGGCAGCCAGGCCTGATCCAGCTCATCCAGCACATTCCACAGCGTGTGAATCGCGCGCTTCAGTACAGAGGTGTAAGCGAAATCGAAAACAAAGCCCTCTTTTTTCAGCAGCTGACCCGCTGATTTGGCTTCGCCACGACCTTTCTCAGAAAGGTCAACATCATACCAACCGGTAAAGCGGTTTTCGTTGTTCCACTGGCTTTCGCCGTGTCGCACCAGAACCAGCTTAGTTACAGCCATA
>Ga0157358_1001253_pt1 | contig 11072 bp, 10 predicted proteins | sample AttcapACBM2_FD_111484 | JGI IMG/M metagenome (GOLD analysis project Ga0157358, IMG submission 111484) | Fungus gardens microbial communities from leaf cutter ant in Botucatu, State of São Paulo, Brazil - Atta capiguara ACBM2 | ecosystem: Host-associated > Fungi > Mycelium > Unclassified ...
ATCCAATCCTCACGATCCATTTTCTCTTTTGAGGGAACGCATAAAAAGAGATAAGAAATGATTTCAAGTGAACAAACAAGTTTTAGTTACGCTAAAATAACAAGGAGGAAGTTATGAGCGACTCAGAGAAGTTAGAACAAATCAAACGTCTAAACGGTTATGTAGGACGACTAAGAAATTTATTGTATGCGAGCTACGATTTGAATTTTTCGCAATTCCGTTTAGCAGGGACTCAGAATTGGTCAGGAAAAACAAAAAGTAATGTCTTTGATGAACATTATCATCAGGGTGCTTCGGAATTAAAGAATGTAGCACCAGAAATAGAAGAAGCAATCTCAACTTGTAAAAGTAAAATGTATAGCCTTGCATGGTCAATTGATGATGCGGGGAAAAAGATTGAAGCTTTGGCAATTGCAACATTTTAGGAGGAAATATGGGAAAAATTGCAAATGATAGTAAGGGTTTTGATACAGTCACGAAAAATGTTGGACAGTGTGCCTCTGAGGTTGCAGGCGTTCGTAACGGTTTATCAACGAGCGATGCCCACCTTAGAGTTGATACAATTAAAACAATTTTTCATATTTACGATGACTTATCAAAATTAGTGAGTAAATATGGTGAGATGATGCAACATGATTTAGAAGAATTCCGACAAGTGGGTGTCAATATTCAAAAAACAGATTCGGAGGTGAGCTGATGGCCAATAACGAACTTTATTATGATGACTTAACAAACCTTGCCCAGCGAATTGCAGGGGGCCTTAAGAATCGGACTCAACCATTAGATGAATTACATCAGGCTTTAAAGCAACTATCAACTACCAATACTGTTAAGGGACGTGCAGCAGATTCAATGCAAACTTACATTACTGAGGTGCATTTTACTCTGATTCAAGCACTGCAATTAGCGTTAAATAATTATCAAATGGCTTTAGGGAAGTATGTCAAAGGTTATTTAGAGGTTGATGGCAATCATGATTTTAAGCTAGTGAAAGAGGACTTAGAAGCTCATGCCAGACAATTGACTTCTAATCGCTCAAACTATACGTCACTTGGTGAACAGTTGCGTGCTATTTCGAATGAAGCAGAAGACTTAGTTTGGCTAGGTGGTGCAGGTGCGAACCGTTTGGACAATGTTGCTCAAAAAATGGATCAGATGAAAAAGGCAGCAAACGATTTGAAAGAAACTTGGGATAATTATGAGCGAAGTGATCCTGGTTTGAAACAAGTTCAAGAGTTGATTGCTAGAACGCAGTCATTACTGCAAAGTACCTTGAAGGTTCCACGTGGGCATTCCTACAAACCGGGTAGCTTTAAAAATTTGATAGGGCAAGATTTTATGAATGCCTTTCAAATGAATGCGAAATATGCGAGTGATCCAGCGAATCAAAAATCTTTTCAAGATGCTTGGGACAGTATCGGAAAAGATTATGCGGAAGATCAAAAGCGTCTTGCAGAAATTGCTACCAAAAAAGACGGTTGGGATAAGTTAGGTATGGATATTTTTTTCCTTTTGGCTGGTGCAGCAATTACGGTTGCCACAGGTGGAGCAGGGGCACCATTGGTTCTTGGATTATTTGTGGCTTCACTTCCAACTGCAGTAGATATTGCATCAGATATTCGTCAAATTAAGACGGGTGAAACGACAAATATAGCAGTTAACATACTTGAAGATTATGGACATATGGATGAGTCAAGTGCTGAAACAATATGGGCTGGTGCAGGTGTTTTAGCCGGAGTGGCAGGAAGTGGTGGAGCTTATAAAGCACTTGTGGAAAGAGGAATTTTAAAAGGCACTGTCGGTGAGGCCAAACCTATTGTCAAAACAGTACTTGGAAGCTCTGAATTTCTCTCTGGGAATTCAATATCTAAAACAGTAAGTGTTATTAACGACAATAAAAATGTGTTGACCTCACAGTGGTTACCGCATTTGACTGAAAAAGGACTAGATGATTATGCAATAAAACAAATCACTTTTGTATATGGTAAAAAAATAGGGGAAAGTATTGCTAAAAAAATTGCGAATGAAATCGCGCTTAAACCAAGTTTAGATGCAATTTTCGGGAAAAATTCTTATGACTCAAAAATTATTTCTAAAGCACTTGGTTGGACGAATCTTTCAGAACACTTAGCACATTCAATATTTCAAGCTGCGGGGTAAAGAGAACTATGAATATTTTAGTATTATTTCTTGCTAAAGATTATAATCCTACATTGATGACAAGTGTTTATGCAAGCACGTTTTCATTACTATTTGGTATTGTATTTACATTCGGTCTTCCACGATTGTTGGACAAAAAAATGGAAGAGAGTAGTTCATTATGTATCTTAATATCGGCTATTGGTTCAGTATATATGTTAGTTGAGATCATAGCATCTTCTGTGATTATTTCTGACTCTTGGAAGAACGGTCCAAAGTTTATAGCTGGTCTTATCATGCTTTGTGGTTTTATTTTATTTTGGATTGGTACGATCTACCTATACTATTATGTCTTGAAAAAAAATAGTCGTGAAGTTCTATTGAGAGAAATAACTGTTGAGGAAATTAGAAACCAATTTTTAAATGATAAAGTATTTGGTGGAACAATTGCTTTATATAGTTCTTACTCGGCATTACTTTTTGGCCTGACACCAGTGATTGGAGCTGCAATGCTTGATTTTCATAATGATAATGCCCTACTAGGTCCTTTATATATATTAATGATTCTGGTGTTTCCGTGGTTTGTAGGATGGTATGTAAGTATAACTTTGCCACGTAGATATTTTTTAGCTAAAACTCAAAAATTAGTAAGTCAACATAATATGAGAATTGAAAAAGATTTAAGGAAAAACTAATGAAAAATGTAATAAAACAAATTACTTTTGTATATGGTAAAAAAATAGGGAATAGTACAGCGAAAAAAATTGCGAATGAAGTTTTGCTTAAGCCAAACTTAGATGCTATTTTTGGAAAAGATTCATATGATTCTAAAATTGCTGGAAAAGCATTAGGCTGGACGAAGCTTCCTGAGTGTCTAGTTCGTTCAATACTTCATGCAGCGAGTTAGGGAGGAAATATGACTATATTAGTATCAAGATTTGCTCCTAATTATGAACCGTCTTTGAAGTCAATTATTTTTGCAGGAGTATTCTCTCTTGTGTTTGGAATTTTGTTTACATTTTTTCTACCAAGATTGATTGACAAGAAAATGAAAGACAATCGTTTATTATGTATCGGAATTTCGGCTGTGGGTTCCGTCTATATGTTAGTTGAAATTCTGACTCTCTCTATTGCTTTGTCAGTTGTCTGGAAAAATGGTCCAGAGGCTATATCTGGGTTAATTATGTTAGGAGGTTTTATATTTTTCTGGATAGGGAATATTTATTTATATTCTTACGTGTATAAAAAAATAAAAATAGTAATACAAAAGACGAATCAGAGAATAGATGAACTTAAAGAGCAATATTTGGAGGATAAAATTTTTGGAGGGATTTTATCATTGTATAGTGGCTATGCAATTTTAATTTTTGGATTAACACCAATGATTTGGCAGTCTATGTCTAATTTTCATAATGATAATAAGGCTTTGATTATTCCGCTTCTTTTTGTTTCAGGAATACTTCCTTGGTTTGTAGGCATGGCAGTTAATCGTTTTATCATGCTCAATGGTGAAATGGTTGCAGCAGTCAAAAATGGTGAAACAATTACTGTGGAAACAGCTGTTGCACACAATTATATTCAAATGTTTGACCAAAATGGTCTTGGTGCAGGCTACGAGCGTGTAACTCTTTCCCCAAATGAGAAGATAGAAGTTGTATTGGTAAATAAGACTGCAAAATAAAAATTATTATACTTGAGATTAGAATAAAAGAGGTTATTAAAAATGGAAACAGAAAATAAATTCCTACCTTTAGGAAGTATTGTCGTTTTAGCTAGAACAACACAGAAATTAATTATTATTGCACGAGGAATGCTTGTCAAAGATGAATACTATGACTATGGTGCATTTCTTTATCCGCAAGGTTTAATTGAAGATTCTTTGGTTTACTTTAATCAAGATCAGATTGCCAAAATAGAGTTTCAAGGATTTAGTGATGAAGATGATGAATTGTTTATTAGCTACATTGAACAAGCTATTGAACAACGTGGAAAAGAACAAGCGAAAATAGTTGAAGAAGCTAAGGGTGAAGTTGAAATTCTTGAAGTTGCTGATGAAGAAGATATCTTTGCATCGATTCGTGATTTGGAGAATTAATATGTAATAATATTCTGTCAGAAAAAAGGAGAAAATCATGGGTTTTATAATGGATTTGAAATTAATTAAGAAACGTTTCATCCTTCTAATTCCTATATTATTAGTGAGTTTTTCCTTTGTTTTTTCTTCAAGAGTAGAAGCCACAACTGAAAATTATATTCAAGATAATACTGATCGGGGGTGGCCGCTTTTTTCTCCAGAAGAATTAGACCGTCTGAATCAAAAATTGAATGATTTCTCAGAATCCACAACATCTACTGGAGAAAAAGCAAATGCACAATTTGCAGTGTATCTCACGAATAGCATTGGTTCTTCTACAATTGAAGAATTTTCTAAAAATCTATTCAATGAAAAACAAATTGGCGATAAAAAACACAATAAGGGAATTTTGCTAGTTATTGCGCTACAGGATCACAAATATAGAATTCAACTCGGAGATGGTTGGAAGAACACAGCACTCACTGAAACAAGCATTAAGAGTTATGTTTTCAACGATTCACTGACACAATTACTGAGAGATGCTTCCTATGCCGAGGCGATTAATCAAATGGTTGACGATACCATCGCAATTGCAGGACAAGAACTTCAAATACCACGCTCTCTCCAGACTTATACAACAGCTTATAAGCATTATAAAAAGAGCGAAAACATGAAAAACGTGGCGATAATACTACTTGTATTTTTAATAGCGTCATTTGTTACTTACAAGAAAAGCCGATACAAGCGCAGATACCAAAGAATGCTTCTTGAGTATGCGGGAGATAAAGAAAGAGAATTTTTAACTTTTGATGAAAGGGAGGTGGCGGAAGCTTTTGCCACTTCTAAGATGGAAATGACAGATGAGAATATCCGCCAGTTTATTCGTCGATTGAAGCATAATGAGGAAATGATTTTACATTATACGGTTAAAAATAAACTTCTTCGCCAATATGATTACAAAAGGCAGGCATTATCGCTGACTAAAAAGAAACCTAATGAAGACTATAAGTATGCCAACGTATCGAAGGTTTTGGCTAATAATGCATTATGTAATTATAATTACTGGAAAGAAAGTTATGTTCAATCGCTTGGATATAAAGATATGAATGAGTACGATCGTCTATATCGGTCGAGTAATTATCATTGGGATTCATCTTCTCGCTCAAGCTCATCTTGGTCAGATTTTGGTGGAGGAGGTTCTTCCAGTGGCGATGGTGCTTCAGGTAGTTGGTGAAATTCAAGATGTGGAATAACGACAATATTCCACTCTTTGCGAATGATGACTTACATGTTTAATTCATTATTCGCAAGGAAAATAAGGGAAGAAACAAAGGGAGTAGAGAATGGATAATCAATTAAAAAAGCAATTTAAACGGACAAATATTCTTGTGGGTCTTTCATTGGGACTTGCGTTAACTACTTTGACGGGAGAGTTTATTTATCTCAGTGCCAACCAAAATACAACAAGCCAAGAAAGCCAAGTCAAGAAACCAACCATTGCCTTAGTAAATGAAGACCAAATAGGAAATTTTAATAACCAGTCTTATAACTTTGGGAAAAGCTTTGTGGATTTGGTTTCGCATGATTCAAGATACAACTGGCAAGTGGTCTCACGTTCTGTTGCGGACAGGGCATATTCAGATGGCGCAGTTGATGCGGTCATTTATCTGCCACAAAATTTGACCCATGATTTACTTACACTACAAGATTTGAATCCGACACAGGCAGAAGTAGGTTATAAATTATTGAATGCTTCTGACGCGTTATCGTCTAAACTTTTACAAGAAAAAATTGCCAGTTTACTGTCGGACTTCAATCGTAGTGTTGTGAAAATGTACTATGTTTCAGTTGCTGGAAATGTTGCTGAGGCGCAAACGAATATGACCAATACGGTAGGCAATCACTCTGATTTGCTTGACATGGTCTCACAAACGATTGCGCCTGATTTTAAAAACACGCATCAAGGATACAGTAGCGTAATCAGTGTGGCGGGTAGTTTGAAAGGGCAAAACACCGCTTGGATTGCTGCACAGAATAGTTTTACAGAGAGTACAAAAAAAGGATTGGAAGCCACAAGTCAATCACTCAGTGCGCAAATGAATCCCTTGTCACAGTTTTTCGAATCGCAAAAGCAGATGATGGCCACGAATATCTACAATGGCAATCAGTCGATTACAAGCCAAGGGGTGAGTGACAAAACCTTTTATGATACGTCTTTTGACACTTATCTCAATCAACTTCATGCAGGGGCAACTGGATGGACTGGATTTAATGGCTTATCCTCTACAAATGAGGAAGGGAGTGCTACTGGAGATCTAGTTACTCTAAATAATACAGAGAAGAACTACCAAGCACTTGCGGACAATTACAATCAATTGGTAGAGGAAACGAAGCAGAAACTTCAAGCAAATCTCTCCACATTGGATGGCTCTCCTAGAGTACAAGGTTCATTACAAGACCTACAAGCATTGGAACAAAAACTAATCTTAGAATATTTCAATCTTACAGTAGGAAACCCTAAAGATAACAATCAACTAGGTCTTCCACCAACAGACTTAAGCATCAATAGTTCCAATTATAATATTGATGGGGCGAAATTTACGGCTTCTCTTGCTAAACGTGGATTGGCAGATAAAATCAGTCATTCCTTTGGCGACAATAGTATTCTTGCCCCGACACTTGCAGAATATCAAAACAAAATTTTGGCTTTAGTCCGTCAAATTCCAACCGATAATCATGCTTATGTTGAGCTTTTTGATGCTTTAAAACAACAGACGACATTGACAGATGCGCAACGTACACAATATGAACAAGAAATTGCATTAATCCAACGTTATGATGAAGTGTTAAATACGGATGGTGATCCAACGAATGATGTGACGCCTCCTACGCTTAATTTGGTTTATCCGCAAGAATTAACCAATCAAAAAATCACAAAAACGCTACAAATAAAGATACCTAAAGGAACAAATGCGACGATTACCGGAAAGGTTGATAATACACTCATTCAAGCGGATACTGCCACCCTTCTTCCAACGCCAGATCCGAATGACTCATCTTTAGGGCTAACAGATGATGGACAAGGAACGATTCATGTGACAAATACAGGAGCTACTGCAGTTGATGAAACAGTGACGCTCAATTATACGATTGACTGTGGGAATAAAACAAATTTGTCAACGGAATTTAAGGCTGTAGATGATCAATCGCAGGGCAATATTTTTATTGATAATGAAGTCTATGTTCTTATGCCGAGCGATGCAATGAAAAACTTTCTTGGGAGTGATGCATTCATGCCGATTGCGAATACTTTCAGTTTATTAGATAGCGCTAGCCAATTGTTGTTGTTTTTAGATGGTCAGCCTGGACAAAATTTATCGAATTATTTATCTCTTGCCTCAAACCCTACGTATAGTTTTTATGCGGAACCAACTTCTGTTTATCGTTCTTACGGTGCGATTAATAATCATCTTGTTTTAAATTATCTTCAGGATACAGACCAAGATGTGATGAATTATCAAAAGATAGGACAAACAAACCTTGCGAGTGTCATTAAACAAATTACAGCTGTGCAAGTTGCTATCGAGAGAACGAAGGAAAGTTTAGCTACTTTAAATTCCATTACGGTTCCTAGAGACTACTTTACATCGAATATCCATGCGCTCAATCAGTGGTATGATAGTGCAATGAATATGATAAATGGTTCGCAAGAAATCTGGAATGGGCAGAATAATAGTATTAACCAACTACAAGAATTGCCGTGGCAGAAACAAGAACAAGGAAAACAAGAACTTTATTCCGATCAGGAAGGAAGCCAAAGATTGTATGAAAGTATCTCGCATTTGGTAGAAAATTCAAGTAAAACGGCAACAGAAACTGCAAAAAGTGCACAAGCCATAAAAGACAATTCCGCTAGTTTTGAGATGCTAAGTAAGAATGTAATCACAACGAAAGAGGCGGCGCAAAAAACACTTGACCAGACCAATGGAACGATTCACTCAGGTATTCAATCGCTTCAAAAGAGTAAAGATTATAATTCGAATTTTGAAACCGTTTTGGCAAATACTCGAAGTGGTGATGCAAATTCAACAGGGATTTTTGATTTTCTTTCTCAACCTTTACAAACGAAAAATCAAACACCAAAGTCAACCACAGCGGTAGCGAAACCGTTTGATTTTAGGTGGCCTTTGATGCTTGGCATGGGAGTAGTTTTTGGAATGTCTTTTGTGTTTATATTTTCTAAAATAAAAACCATAAAGAAATAAAATAATATTGAAAACTGAGAGATAAGGAATATAGTGAGAATGAATTATACTAACAAGGTAACAAATAAAGATTCAACGAAAAAGGTTAAAAATTCCGCTTTAATTCAAATAAATGCTAAAAAAACTTTGAATTATTTCAAAGAGTTAGCTGATATTCATGATTTGAGAGGTGAGGAAGATAAAAAGAGTCTACTATCTGAGAAGTATAAAAAAATTTTTATCAATAAGAATAGTATATTGTCAAATTATCTGAAAAGAGACTTAGCAAGTAATGTTAATGTAAATTTAAAAGAACCTTTGATTTTTCCTTTTGGATTTAATCTGAGCCAAAAGGAAGCTGTAGAAAAGGCATTTGCTAATAAATTGAGTATTATAGAAGGACCTCCAGGGACAGGGAAAACTCAGACAATATTAAATATAATTGCAAATATAATTATATCCGAAAAAACTGTAGCAATTGCTTCAAGCAATAATTTGGCAACTTCTAACGTTCTAGAAAAATTGGAAAAATATGAACTTGATTTTCTAGCAGCTTTTTTGGGGAAAAAGGAAATAACAGAAACTTTTATTAAAAATCAAAAAAATATTCCAGATCTTAGTTTATACAAATTAGAAAAAGAAGAAAAAGAAAAACTTAAGGAAAAAATAAAAAATATATTTGAGAATTTGCAAAAAAGTCTTGAAGATAAGAATTATCTGGCTCAGCTTAAACAACAATTGGAAAGTATAAGACTGGAGCGAAAATATTTTATAGATGACTATGGAAAAAAATTTGAAGGTGCAAAAGAAATAAAAAGTTGGAAAAAATTATCTTCAGAAAATTTCATGGAATTATGGATAAGATATGAAGAGTTACTGGAACATAAAAAACAATTTAACCTGTGGAGAGAAATTATAAACTACTTAAAGTTAGGTATTAAAAATAAAGCTATATATGGATACCAAGAAGATGAGTTTATCTTTCTTTGTCAAAAAAATTTTTATGATACGGTTATTAAAGAAGTAGAAAATCGTATAGATGAATTGAATTTAAAACTTATAAATATTTCTTTCGAAAAACAGTTAGAAGAATATAGAAAACTGTCAATGAAATATTTTAAATCAATATTATTTGATGTTTTTAGTAATAGAAAAAGAAATTTTTTCACGAATAACTTCAAAGATAAAAATTCTCTTTGGAGAAGTTCTAGAGAAGTTTTGCAGAATTATTCTGTTATTTTAAGTACAACATTTTCTTTAAGTACAATTTTTGCTGAAGCACCATTATACGATTTTCTTATATTGGATGAAGCTTCTCAAATTGATTTAATTACAGGTGCTTTAGCACTTTCTTGTGCTAAAAATGCGGTAATCGTTGGCGATTTGAAACAACTACCTAATGTTGTAAAAAGTGAGTTGAAAACAAAATCAAATTTGATTTTTTCAAAGACAGGCTTACCAGAGTGTTATCGTTATTCTGATCATAGTTTACTTAAATCATTAAAAGAAGCATTCCCTGAAATAACTCCAACATTACTTAGAGAACATTATAGATGTCACCCCAAAATTATAGAATTTTGTAATAAGAAGTTTTACAATGGAGAACTCATTATTTTATCGAATATAAAAAATAATGAGAACGACGAATCACCATTGATTGTTAGAAAAACAGTAGCAGGTAACCATTCACGCTACAGAGTAAGTGCGGAGAATAAGCATGTTAATCTAAGGGAAATTGAAGAAATAGAGCAAATAATTTCTGAAGAAAAGTGGAATCCGGATGATGTTGGAATCACAACTCCTTATAGAAATCAAGCTAATGAATTGCAAGGCAAGTCTGAATTAGAAAAAATTTTGTCTGATACCGTAGATAAGTACCAAGGAAGAGAAAAAGAGATTATACTCTTAACAACGGTTGACAATAATATTTCTAAATTTGTATCTACATCTAGTCGTATAAATGTAGCTGTTTCTCGTGCTGTAAAAAAATTTGTTTTAGTAGTAAATGGAAATGGCGAAGAAAAACGAAACAATAATATCAGTGATTTAATAAATTATGTAGAATATAATAATTTTGAAATCAGCGAAGGTAAAGTTTACTCGATATTCGATTACCTGTTTAAAATAAATAATGAAAAGAGAGGAAAGTACTTAAAACATAAAGAGAAGATATCAAATTTTGATAGTGAAAATTTGATGTTTAATCTTATTTTGGAAGTTTTAAATGATGATAAATTTAGTAAGTACGCTGTAAGAAAACAATATCCTCTAAAAATATTACTTAGAAATATTGAAGGCAATGAAGAACTTAGTGATAGAGAAAAAAAGTATGCTCAACATGGAAATACAAAGATTGATTTTTTAATCTGGGATAATTTACATAATAGTCCTGTATTAGCAATTGAAGTAGACGGTATAACATATCATGATAAAAATATGGAACAAGCAAAAAAAGATAAAATGAAAGATCATATTTTAGATGTTTATGGAATTCGTTTGAAAAGATTTCCAACGAATGGAAGTAAAGAGAGGGAAAGATTAGTAAATTTTCTTAATGAGCATCTAGAAACCGAAATTTTTGAAGAGTGATGTCATGTTTTAAGAATATAGCGAGG
>Ga0157358_1001254_pt1 | contig 11067 bp, 12 predicted proteins | sample AttcapACBM2_FD_111484 | JGI IMG/M metagenome (GOLD analysis project Ga0157358, IMG submission 111484) | Fungus gardens microbial communities from leaf cutter ant in Botucatu, State of São Paulo, Brazil - Atta capiguara ACBM2 | ecosystem: Host-associated > Fungi > Mycelium > Unclassified ...
GACTTTTCCGCAAACTTGGTTTTCATCGAAGATAAATACGTTTTCATCCATGAACTGGGGGCATGTTTGGCAGCATCAACACGGACAATGGGTGAGAATGCGCGTGGCGTTTAGCTGGGCTGCTGAATATACCTACAGGCTGGATAAAGAAAAGCTCACTGATTACTCTCTTGAACAGCAAGCCTCTATTTTAGCTGATTACTGGTTACTGCTGGCTTATGGGATTAGTAAGTGGTCTTACTATCAGAGGCCTGGGCGCATAGGGATGTACAGAGGCGTAGATATGTTGCAGGATGTCCCTTCGCTTTACCAGAAAATCGTAACAGGGAAGGGGCGTTAAACATGAAGAACAAAATGTTGCTGGGTGTTGTATTCCTCTTAACGGGATGCCCTGGACCTGGTGATCGAATGGTAGAGCGCGAATCTACAACGGCATTTATCAAAGATAATCAAGTTTGTGTGGTGTCACCACTGGAACCACAGGAACGGATAACTGCTATCCAAATCAACAGCGATAATAATGACTCTCTTCACAAGATTTTTGATGACAAGCCTGTTTATATATCGAAGGGTGACTGTCTTCCTGTGTTCGGATTTAAATTTACATCTGGAGAGAGGTATAACTTCGCGTATGACGTTCAATCTGATAAATCAGAGTCGCATTTAGTCACTGCTGAATTTTCTTATCCCAAAGAATAAGGGGGGATTCTGTCTCCCAAATCTTACTTCTTCAAGTCACCTGTACATTGATATTCCATTGTGACCATTGTTTTCATACAACCGCTTGAGGATGGCTGAGAACAAACTGAGGTATAACTGCCGAAAGGCTCGGCACCAGAGTAGCCCCATGCAGCGCAACGCTGTGCTGCCGCTTGAGCAGCTTGCTGAACCGCCATACTTCTTGTGTCATGTGTAAAAGGTGGCGTCGGAAATGGCGTGCTTGCGGCAGAACTTACGGGCAGAAACCCCGCTTCAGCCTCGCGTAGGATACTAATGATCTGTTCGCCGGAAAAACGCTTTTTCATGGGGGTATCCTCATGGGGCTTATGAAGAAATTACTAACTTAATCAACGGGGAGCAGGTCACCCATATCGCACATGTCCCCGAGAACGTTGCAGGCAATAAGCAGGTTTTGGTACTGGCAGATCCTATGCAAGCACTGCCAGCTGTTCAGCTCCGCTCCTTCATGTACACGGTCTTTGAAAAACTGCCTGTCTGTCCTGTTTCTGATGCTGTTGATGCTCCTCACGTAGTCTTACCACCACCGAGCTTTGACCGCTGTTGCTTATCGTCTGGACTGTCTGAAAAACAGGCGATAACATTGGCTGTCAGAGTTCATATGGAGATGAAGACGTGAGCACCAGAAACGAAATAAAGGACGGGGAATTATTTGACGTACTCGACAGAGGAATAGTTTACACCGAGGTGTTGGGGTGGATTGATATGGGCCATGCCCGTGGCAACGATGTAATTGCGCTCAGACGTCAATTTGTGGAGGGGGAGCGTAGCGGTAAGCCGCGATATGTGATTATGTATCGGCAGGACATGGGTATCATTAAGTTCGCATCGCGGCTCGGTGTTGGGAAGTTCTCTCGCTGGGAAATTAAGCGCGGGCGGAGCAGCGAAGACATTAACAGAATCATGCTTGCAATGATGATGAACACCGCATCCGGATTTGAGGCGCTACAAAGCTTACGGTCATTCTCCTGGTATACGGACAGCGGCTTTAGTGGTGAGGATTTGGTTTCCGATCTGTTCGGGTTTTACCGGGCTATTATACCGGGTCGGTATGGTTATCGTCTCAGGCCCGTAAATTATGATGCTGCCATTCGTCGCTGGGACTACTACGGCGCTATCGGGTCTTATAAAAACCGTGGATTTCGCCCGATTCTGTTTCCCGATCCTGACGAACAGTGTGTACGGCACCAGCCCTATAGGGGCAATCTTCCGCATTTTATGACATGGCTCAGCCCCTGGGATGATTTCACATCCGGGGTGGTGAAGGTTATTACCAATGAGGGTACATCGCTTTCGTTTATGGGAGCGAGACAATGACAACGCTGTTGAAAATAATAAGGTGGTGCGCACTACTGGCTGTCACCGTGCTTATTCTCATATGGCTGTTTATCTGGCTCGTTGCATCCGGTTCTGATGAAACGACGCGCTACAAAGAAGATGATTTCTTCAACTATCATACCCTGACAGACAAAGACATAAAAAACGCTCCACGCCTAACGGACAATTTTTATTTCGAGTCGCACCCTGGCGACGGCTATGCGCTAACAAATAGTATTATATTCAAGGGCGCTACCGGGACTGCACCGCTGCGAGCTTACCTTCAAAAGCTGGGCTACATCAGGGAAAAGCGTAGCCTGGGGGAAAAGGAAATATGGTCAAAGCCTAACGGGGATCTTTTCTATCTGTATTTTAATGCCGCCATGGGTGAAGTTGAGCTGACAAAGGTTCTGAATAACTGAGCCTCGTAGGCTTGAAAATGGCACGCGCAGGATTGCTGCGCCTTTAAAGATTAAGGTTTCAACGTCGCGCCTCTCCCGGCCAAAGGCCGGGCGAGTGGCATAGCGATTTGTCTTGCTCTGTGGCATGGATGACCCCTTTTCGCGTTCTGCCGTCGCAGTGCTCCTCTCTTTAAACGCTAAATTACGCCTGAATCTCTACCGTTATATATTTTCATCCATTAACCGGGGCATGTGTGGCAACACCAAAGCAGGCATGGATGGGAAGGCGGGGCACTTTTCGCCGGCTGATGAATATACCTACAGGCCTGTTACTAACAGGCTCACTGATTGCTCTTTTGAACAGCAGGCCTCAGGTTTTAGCTACCTTCATATTTTCCATTTCGCCACCGTGCTTGAGTCTGTCGCGTGAGATATCGAAGGCAGGGCTTGCAACGACAGGAGGTATAAAACATTGACCGTGCGGTGCTGATAACGCTCAGGCAATATGTGACCTTCGGTGAACAGATAAGCAGCCTCAGATTCTGGCATCCTGCAGACTCCCTGTACTTAATATGCCGCCAGCCTGTCCTAAATAAGGGAAATCCTCCAGAAGAGAATGCCCAACCTTACCTGACAAATATAGCGTGCTTGATGGTAATATTAACCACGCGGTTTGCCTTACTGATGGGGAAAGAGTTAAAGTAACCTCTTAAAAAAACATTTGAGAAATAAGTAAAATGGACTTCGTGAATACTACCGACGCCAACGGGCATGATAAGAAAATCAATATACACGATTTTCAAGGAATGATTAGGGGCATTGAGCGTAACGACAGTATGTGGCCTGAAATTCGCTGTATAGCCTGCAGTCAGGCGGCTTTTGCCCGAGGAGTGGTTGTTCCTAATCCTGATTATACCCCTCATTTTTCCCACTATCATAAAGCTGATAATCCAGAGGTGTGCCCACTAAGTACGGGATCAAAACGGCTTAGAGGTTTCGCTAAATCTACGGATCCGGAGCAAGCCAGAGAGATAAGGCGTAAATTTTTCCAATTTGACACCCTTAGAGAAGCTTACCTTGTCTGCCGCGAATTGCGCGGAGGAGCAGGAAAACTTAGTCAGGCCGAATTTATTAAAATGGTCAATGTAGCTGACAGCTTCAATATCTGGGCCTACAAAGATATGACCCTATGGGGGATAACAATATTAATGATGCTGATGGCAAACCATCCAACCCCAAACGGGAAGGCAGCGTTTTTCTATGCCTTCGACAAAGGGAAAACGCGGTTAGTAGCACATTGGGTCAGTTCAGGTAAACCTATCCAGCCTCCCGGTGACGGCGTAAATCCATCTTTCAGGCATGAAATCAGTTATTTACAAGATACCGTTAGTGAAATTATAAAGGGACAAAACCTCAGTTTCTGGCAGCGAGATAAACTCACCGCCCTGTCTGCATTAGATCCGGCGTTATAACAAATTAACGTTAGGTAAGTAATATGATTTCAGGCAAAAAATGAAGGCTGCAATTTTGAGAGAGATGACCAGATGGCATCTATAAATGTAATTCAATAGCTTGCCCTGAATGAGGTGGTGAGTTTTCGAGGTACATCTTATTCCATTGGTAAGCGGCCCCGATCTGAAGATAACCGGGGCAGTGGAGTCTCACCGCTCCCTGTTACCTGAAACGATCTCAATAAACTCCTGTACCTGGCGTTGTTTCCTGGCAGAAAACTTACACACCTTCCGCAGTGACTGCATCAGTTCCGGTCCCTGTGGTTCTGGCTCGCGAGCGGTCACTACCAGGCAACCCGGCATTACCCTTACATCAACCGGCGTGCCTGTCGCAAACCCTGCCGCATCCAGCCATTTGCCCTTAAAGGCGACTAAAGGAATACGCTCATAATCCGGAAAGGTGCTCGCATAACTCACCGTATAGTGGCGCAGTGTGGTCTCCGTCACTTCTTTTACAGCCGCAGCTGCATTACAATCCTGTCCAGCCATAATAACTAGTTCCCATAGTTGTTGTGGTCAGCAAGGTGAATGTGTTCCTGCACATTCACCCTGCGCTAAATAACCCTGCTATTATATCCCTTCACTGATTGCTTGCCTGAGTTATTAGCGGTGGAAAGTTAAAAACGGAACGCGCCTCTGATAGTTAATGTAAGCCTCGCTGTCGGTTTCATATTTTTATTCACGCTTTTAAACGAGCTTCACCAGCCAGACTCATCCTCTTTTTTCTGCAGGGCATCCCTGTAGCGTTGTTGTTCAATAACGCTAAGGTTAGGATCGTTCAATACATCTTTCCCTTTCATATGTATGTCATAATTTATATCTGACTGTGGAGCGTAACTTTTATCAACCCGAGGCTGTGATGTACCATCAAATGATGCCGTACCAGCACCGACCGAATATTGAGCGCTCGATGTGGCGATATAAGCAAGTACACAGGCAAAAATGAAAAGTGTTGAAAATACTATCCCGAAAGAGGTGGTTTCGTAGCCTGCTCCCGTATTAATAAATAGTGAGTTAAACCGAATGGCATAAATAATAAAAAAAGAAAAGAGGATAACGGATTTCCTTTGCAATTTAGACGTACACTGCCGCATATATTGTGCACAATTTTTCAAGGCGATGAAGAAAAACACAGCGGAGGCAATGGATAACCAGAGCGGGTTAGAGGCGTGTTTATCGACAAGGATGGACGTCAATGTTATCAGTGTCATAATCAAAAAAAAGCAGAGGATGTAGACACGAATAGTTATCGCTATCTTAATCTTTTTATCAACCTTCAGAAACAGGGCGGGGAGCATGGCTGGTATATTTATCAGCAATGCCATAAAGACCATCATTACCCACATTTGCATATTATCAACTTTAATTAAGGGGGCGATAAAGCCCCCGTTCAATGGTTATTTGACGATAGTGTCAATAATGACTTCATCAGTCTCGGGGTTCACCACTTTAACGTTATCTTTGATTAGGGTAGCGTGTAGGGTGTTTGTGTCACCATCAACTTTATCAATATGAATATAAGATTTAACGAATGTACTGACACCAAGTCCCTTGCTGTTTATAGCCGCAAGCTTAGCAGAGACTTCACGTGCTTTATCGTCCGGTACACCAACGGTACAGCCACGTAGTCCACTGTCCGTAGAGAGAACGATCCCGCGGTCTTGTATTATCATACCGCCAGTCATTCCGCAGAAGGGCGCATTATATTTAAACCCTTTTTTATCAAAATCATAGCTATCGCTTGCAGAAATCCAGCCAGTTGTTGACGTTAAGGGCTTTTCACCTTCTGCTGTTTGAACGCTATACTTTTCTTGCAGCTGGCGGCTTGTATTAAAGGAAGAATAAGCCACTATGTTTTTCAGGTCTTTATATTGAGCTATTTTCTCTTTTATTTTTTGAATTTCTTCTTTTTTGATGTCTGCTTTAGCAAAGACATCTGTCGTACTGTTCCACCTGGAGCTAAAAAAGCCCATTAATTCATCATCGCTAAATTGACGTGATGATTGTGAGAAATAGATGTAGTACAGATCGTTCTGGCTGACGATTTTATATTCTGAGTCGGGAATGTTTCTCAGGGCATTCTCTTCAGCATTAAGGTTTCCCTCATACTTATCACGCCATGATTTTTGTGATGCAGTCGGCTGAATTTTATGCCCTAAAAGGCTATTGAAAGAAATTTTGGTGTCAGTAACGAATTTACCGTTATCTTTTTTTACATTGTAAATAATATCGTTTGCAAAAGTAAGCCCATAAAGTTCATCTGAGGTAAACTCAGCTTTAGCGCTGCATTTAAGCATGTCAGTGCCGGTAGCATTCAGTTCAGCGTTCGTTATTTTTAATTTATCTGTCGTCCCGAACCCTTTAGAAAAATCGTCTGATGTATATTGATAAGTGACGTCAATTCTTGATGCGCTTCTTTCATTAATATCCTGAATTATTCCATTAGTATGCCTGTCTATAAAAGGAGAGTAGCTCCGCGGGTTACCTTTTAAATCCCCGGTCGTTTCTGTTTTGAAGGTTTTTTCCAGTTGAGCCAGGACGTCAGGTGATTGACAGATACCATTAGCTTCCTCACGTGTCAGCTCTGGAATGGGCTTATCCTCAACCGATTTATCACAACCAGCGAGTAAAATGGATAAACAGGTTATAGCAACAACTTTTTTCATTATAAACATCCCAATTTTTTATTAAGCATTTTCTTGCAAATTATGATTTTTCAAACAAGTGCTTTTCGCTAAACATTCCATTCTCTGTATTATGAATATTCCATTCAAAAATTGCACAGAGCCTCTGAACTGTATACTGCTTGCTACTCGGGCCACTGTCCCACAGAAAAATACCCGTCAGTAAAGTGGTCTTTTTTTCAGCAGTCCTGAGGGTAAGAACCCTTTATGGTGTCTCACCTGTGACATTATTACCCTCAACACAGACTTAATCATCAGAGACGGCGCCAATGACGTGAAGATTGCGCATATGTGCCTGACCCTCTGGCTGGTGGTTTCATCCGTTAGCAGAAATCCTTTCTGTAATTTACCAGTAAAATATCTTCACCAATAGCTACGGTTTTTAGTACCGCGTTTTTGACTATAAAGGTTGCTGGTAGTTTTAGTATGCCGGATCAGCGACTTCATTAACGCCGCTACCCTGCAAAACGCAGGCAGCGATCTTTGCATATGAAAATTTACTTAGGTAAATTAAGGTCCACGAATGACTTTAGTCTTTTGCGCGTAATGAACGGGTCTGCCCGGTAAGCTTATGCATGCCACACCACGCTTTAAGCCCGTGTTTATATTCAAAGGCACTATTTTCACCGATTGCGCATGCTTAACAGGGACGACCAATGGACAGAAAAACGCAAATCCGTCAGCAAATCCTCACCAATGGTTTTACGCTGAAGGATTACAGCGCGTTCAAAACAAATATGAAGATCGTTAAGAAGCGCTACCATCCTGACCTGACGAAGGATGTCGATCTGCTGGAATCCATTACGCAAATGGCCGAAGACAGCACCAGCCTGAAAGGCATGGCCACTCTTTTCATATTGATGCTGCTCTTTATGCTGCGGGACAGCGATCCGGTTGGTCTGCTAATCACCTTATCCATCACGCTCGCTATTTTGGCAGGGTCATTATGGATGCATGCTAAAGAACGCAATCTTCCCGTCAGCACCGAATTACGCCTGATAAAGCTGGCCTTCCGTATGCGAAAAATCCTCAAGGTTCGTGCCCGTGAAGAAAAAGCCCGGATCAAGGCGGAAAAAAAGCGCCAACGCGGAAAATAATCGCCGCCTGCCATTAACGCTTTACAGAAAAAAGCGTGTTTAACGCAAATCGGATTTGTTATTTCTGTTCAACTCGCCTGACAACAAGGACTCACAATGTTGCAAAAGGACATTTTCCCTCGCCATACCCAATGGGCCATTATCGTTATCGGGATGTTAGCCGGGCTGTTCTGGACGTTGCCGGAGAGTGTAAACCAGCACGCGCTTACCCTGTATCTGCCTCCGCTGTCTTTGGCTGCAGCCAGCATACTGGCCTTCACGCTTCACCCTCTGCGCGCCGTCAGGCCCTGGCTGTGTGCCTTATTGGCCTTGCCGTTTATTGCCTTGATGACGGGATGGTACAGCTGGAGTTTCCCCATGTTGCCGCCGGGTGAGTTTCACTTTAAAAATATCCTCGCCGTGATAGTTATGCTCAGCCTGGTTATGCCCGTGCTGGTCGCTTTCTGTCTTAAATCAACGCAGCAGGGTGGGGCAACGTGGGGAGCACTCGTTACTGAAACGCTGTGGCGCAACACCTTCACCCTGGCCGTCACCGGCGTAATGACCGGGCTGTTCTGGCTGGTATTACTGCTGTGGAGCAAGCTGTTTGGCATGATCGGCATCATGCTGTTTGAACAAATTTTCTTTGATAACCGCTTCTTTCCGCCGATAGCAACCGGGGCGGTCATCGCGGCGGGTATCGTATTTTGTCGACGCCTGCCGGGCGCTGCCGGGCTGTATCGTCATTTGATGACCAGAGCCGTTAGCGCCCTGTTGCCCCTGCACGCGATCGCCTTGCTGCTGTTCCTGGCCTGTTTGCCGTTTACCGGGCTGGCTATCATCCCCAAAGCTTTTTCAGCCACGACGCTGTTACTGACCATGACGCTGTTGATGCTGGCCTTTAGCGCCATAGCTGGCGAAAGCGAGCCGGGCGTATCGCACTGGCAGCGAGGCAGGGCGCGCCTGGTGCTGGTGGCGCAGGGCTTAACGCCGCTGTTGGCCGCGCTGGCTGGCTGGGCGCTGTGGCTGCGTATTGCTGAATATGGCTGGACGACCGATCGTGTCTATGCCGCTATTCTCGCGCTGATTGCCGCGGCTGGCTCGCTGCTGTTGATTGGATTCCAGCGCCGCGCCTGGTCGCAGGGCGCGGCCGGCATGAATAAATTTATTCTGCTGATGCTGGCCCTGATGGCCTGCGGGTGGTTTTTACTGCATACGCCAGTGGTCGATCCCTGGCGCATTGTCATGAAAAGCCAGCTGGCCCGTTTTGCGCAGGGCGAAGCCAAAGTAGACGACATGGACCTCTATTTATTCAGCGAGTCGGGACGTCGGGGAAAACAGGCGTTGCAGACGATAAATAACCATCCGCAGTGGCTGGAGTCTCCTGCCCGGCAAAAAGCCGTGCTGATGCGCATACTGGCAGAAGGCGACGCCTCCAGTGCTACCCCAACCATTAGCGATCTTCAACGCAGCATTACGCTGCGGGCAGGCAGCGAAGCCCCGCCGGAAAGCTGGTGGCAGATGCAGACGCAGACGCAATACGTTGAGCAGGAGTCAGGCATCTGCCTGATGGATAGCGGTTCCTGCCTGGTGTGGATGCAGGATATGAATAACGACGGCACGCCGGAAGTGCTGCTCTATAACCGCACTCAGCAGAGCATTACTCTCTATGCCCACCAGGCCACTGGCTGGAATCAGATTGGTAGCGTGACGCTGTCGGAAAGGCTGGAGCCGACTCTGCGGGATAAAATACCAGGAACTGTAGCTAAGCCGTGGCGCGATCTGGAAGTGAACGGCCAGCGGCTTCCGGTGCAATACTACGGCTTCGAAGGACAATAGCATGACCCGCTTTTGCAGCCGTGCAGCGTCAGGCAAGGCTGCAAAAACGGCCGGTTACGTTAGCCTCTGACTTCTTCCCAGCTCAGCCCAAACCGTGCCAGATACTTACGCAGGCGATCGGCATCGTTGGGCTGTTTTTTGCTCTGGCGGGAGACGGCAAACAGGCGTCGGCCCGCTTCAGAAAGCGAATCCGACGCGCGGCAGACGCTCAGCACCGTCTGTAGCTGGCATTCGTCAAAGAGATCGTACTGCGCACCGGTACGTTCAGGCAGTGCCACTGTCGAGACCGTCGTGCGCCAGGTGCTGCGTAGCCGGGCGATCTCTTCCTCCGCCAGCGCCAGCGAAATCCGCCCCTGTTCCGCCAGGGTTGCCATACGCGTGACGGCCGCGCTCAGTTCGCGGAAGTTGCCTCGCCAGCTCGCTTCCGTCGAACAGGCGAAGCGCAGAAAATGGCTTCTCGCTTCTTTATCAAAACGCACCTGCGTCTGCTGTTCACGGGCATAGCGCGCCAGCTCAAAATCAAGGTTGGGTTCGATATCTTCACGGCGTTCGGCCAGTCCAGGTAGTTGAAAAGTCCACATATTGATGCGGGCGAACAGATCCTCGCGAAAGCGCCCCTCGGCAACCCACTGCGGCATATCCCTGTGGGTACCGGCAATCAGCTGAAAATCGCTGCTGACCTCTTTATCCGCGCCATAGGGGAAAAAGCGTTTCTCTTCAATGGCGCGCAGCAGCATCGCTTGTTCATCCAGCCCCAGTTCGGCTATCTCATCCAGAAACAGCATGCCGCCGTCTGCTTCGCGTAACAATCCGCTGCGCGGCTGCTGGGCACCGGTAAAGGCGCCCTTAACGTGACCAAACAGCGTGGACATCGCATTGTCGCCGCGCAGCGTGGCACAGTTAACCGCCACGAATTTACCGGCCAGGCGGTGGCGGTCATGGCGTAGCTGATAGATGCGTTCAGCCAAAAAAGACTTGCCCGCGCCGGTGGGGCCGGTCAGCAATATCGGGGCATTCGAGCGCAACGCCACGCGCTCAATCTGCTCGATAAGGGCGTTAAACGTCGGGTTGCGCGTCTCGATACCGGCTTTTAAAAACGAGGTTGAGTGCTGCTGCTCACGCTGAAAACGGCTGGTCAGCGTCGCATAGCGGCTTAAATCCAGGTCGATAATGGAATAGTGACCCAGCGCGCCGGGCGCATCCGGCGACTTGCCCGCAGGCGAAGTTTGCAGGATGCGCGCGGGCAGATAGCGAGCTTCGGTCAGCAGAAACCAGCAAATCTGCGCCACGTGGGTGCCGGTGGTGATATGCACCAGATACTCTTCATTTTCGGTATCAAAAGCGTAGCGGCTGACAAAATCCAGAAAGCTACCGTAAACCTCTTCAAAATCCCAGGGATCGTTCTGCGCCACGCTATGCAGCACCACTTCGGTCTGTGGCGACACCTGGCGGATATCCTCCGCGACCTGCTGAGCCATCGTGACGCTCTGCGGCTGGTGCA
>Ga0157358_1001255_pt1 | contig 11066 bp, 5 predicted proteins | sample AttcapACBM2_FD_111484 | JGI IMG/M metagenome (GOLD analysis project Ga0157358, IMG submission 111484) | Fungus gardens microbial communities from leaf cutter ant in Botucatu, State of São Paulo, Brazil - Atta capiguara ACBM2 | ecosystem: Host-associated > Fungi > Mycelium > Unclassified ...
AATCAAAAAGAAAAGAAATATAAAATCAAGAAAAATAGATAAAAGAAAAAGAAAAATGTTAGTCCTCATGCGTATCATAACACTAATACAGTGTAAACTACCAGATTATATATTAGGTATGTTATCTAAGGTAGTTATCTGGAATAAAGTGAGTTACCTTAGTTTATTAATAATCCTCAAATGCTGGGAATAGAGTTCTATAGAGTTAACAAGGGTCCAGTAAGAACATCTGAGAGAAAATAGAGAGGTACAATCCATACCAAAAGAGGTTAGAGAGTATGGATGAGAGAAAGGGTATTATCTGTAGGTTAAAATGAATATGGTCAGAATAGGATGTGACAAGAAGTGAAGATAACAAGATATACAGAAGAATATAGAAAATAGTAGAGAAAGAAGTAGAAAAAACCAGGATGATAGAAGCAAAGGAAAAAAGAGAAAAGAAAAGAAGAAGAAAAGAAGTAAGAAGAAGAAAAAAACAGAAGAAGAAATGTTATGATTTAAGACTTAGTATTTAGTCAAGAAAAAAATCTTATATAGAGTTTATATAAGAGAACTCAATGGAGTTCTTATTACAAACTAGTCTATCTTATATATTATAAGACTATAGTTTATGTGTATACTTATCAGAGTTGTGAATGATGGACTTAGTTTTATTTATTTAATTTCTCTTTTATTTTTATTTTTTGTTTTACTTTTATTTTTTATTTATTTTTGGACTTAGATAAAGAATATGATGTGATGTGATATATGATGGTTATATCTGTCATTGTCACAAATTACATAATCATATAATATAGAAAAGAGTATAGAAAGTTCTGAAACAAATAATGTCATATAGCATAACAACAGTATGTTAGTCTTATAGAATATATGGATCTTAGGATAAATTAGTTGTAGTATGTGTACAGACTATGGTTGTCACATATCCTCTAACATCTGCTCTTCTAGTATAGATAATGTTCTAATTCCAACTACCATTAATTTGAGAATCAAAAACTCTAACTCTGTATTTTTCGTCAATCTATGGAGTCTGAATGACAATTCTTATAGTGACTAACCATCTAGAGTATGTATAGAGTAAAATATTATTAGATTGTTACTTCTATATTTAAGAATGTAGTTATAATATATTATTCTCTAGTCTAATAATCAACTTAAACTGTGTTATACTTATATCTTCTCTGTCTAAACTCCTCTATCATCCAAAGTTATGACTATTTGATAAATAGGCTAGGCATAATATTATCTATTAAAACTAAGGTTGTTATATCTATCTCTTTTCCATACTACAGTTTTTAAGTTTCCTCTTTTGTTCTGTCTTCTGTGTTATTATTACAGATAAACTAGCAAGTGTGATTTACTTCTAACATTCTCTTAACAATAAATACATCTTCCTATTATAAGGGAACCACAAACTCCAAAATCTGTTGCAAACTCTGTCATAGATGTTCATACACAAACTTCACCAATAAACTCTGTATTAGAGCTTTCTTAAACAAACACCAGTAGCAGACTTCAATGTGGACTTTCTTGCTCTAACCTTGTCAAACTTCATATCTAAACTCCATTGCACTTAGACCTACCACTCCCATATTAAGACCTTGGTACAAGTTTATGATATCTTTATTTACTGTTCCTAGTAATGCTAGTATCATCATTTCTTGATTATATCAGTATTGTTCTACTGAATTAAAATGGACAGTGTAATATTTAAGATAGTTGTCATCTCCAAGAAACCTCATTCTGTTCTCTTAGGTTTTTCCTGGAGGTAAGTTGTTATGACTCAAAGACCTTAGAGTTGATCAATGAATAGAACCTTGTATTAAAGTTAACACAAGAGAACTCAATAGAGAACTCTGTACAGGATTGTCTACCTTATATACTAAAACACCATGATCTGTGCTACTACTACTTAGTCTACCCTAAATAACCATGTGTTTACCTTAAGATCAACATATGTTAAACATGCTATATGATGTCATCTTTTCAGAACCTTCTATATCCTTTTATTGCTACTATATGACTTGTGATTGTTACTGTGACCATGACATGTGACCTGTGTGACAGTGTAGCTGTTATATCACTCTAAACCCTAACCCCAGTTCCCAGAATAGAAACCAAAAGAAAAGAAAAGAAAATTAAAATGAAAAGAAAATTAAAAGAAACTTGGGTCCAAACTTCTTAAGTCTGACATAAGTGCTGTGTTGTACTTTCTCAAGAATAAATACTTAGGTTTTTTCTGGAGAGTACAAACTCTGTGTTTCTGCCCAGTTACTCTAATACCTATTATAGTACACTTGAACTCTGATATTTTATTTTTTAAAAGGAACTGGAACAATGATGTTAAAGGCATGGTTGTAGCATGTTTGTCTTGTGGTAATGGTATAGTAGACTTATGGACAACATATATAGTTTAGGATAGAACAAGATAGTATATATATAGTATAGAAATATATTAAGAACTCCTTGTTAAGTTCTCTTGTAATTACTATGAGATACTTAGCTTATAAGCTTACTTAGTAGTCTATTAGTCATCTTGACTAGTGGTTGCCACAACAATGCATGTAAGAATATGCATGTAAGATAAGGTTATTTCCTACTTTGATAAATGACTAAGAGAATGTATTCCAAGCTCTATAGATTTTTGCTAAGTATTAGAAAGAGTTGGGTAACTACTTTTACTTGACCTAATAGTGTTCAAAACCTTCATCTCTTAACCTCTGAGTGACAGCCACTCTCTTCTAATGTCTTTTAAAAGTTTTTTGTTATAACCAGGTTAAAAATAGCACTTCTCCATATATCTAGCAGTTCAAATCAGTGTTTGCTAAAGAGAACTTTAATACTCTTCTAGATCACCACAAGTAGAATCATGCTATTGAAATAATTCTAGAAGCAGAGCTCAAGATATTCAAGATATATATCTTATCCTTTGTAAAGCAGACTGTATTTATTGCTAAAAATTTTTATACAAGCTAAATAAAACTCTCCAAGTCTTCTATGGCTATGCTAGTATTTTTTATCAAAAAAATGAATGGTTTGCTTAAATTGGTACAAGATTACAGAATGCTTAATATAATAATTATCAAGAACAAGTATTTGCTTTCTCTAATCTCTGTTACAATTAATACCTCATGTTTTACAGGTAGTTGTTTTATAGACAATATGTATTGGGGTGTGTTTCATCTATAATTCATTATTTACTGTGCCTTGTTGTTCCCTCATGTTATATTAGTCAGCATCTCATGTAGTAGTGGAGACTTCACTATATTTTTCTCACTTCTCCCTTAAGGACATCTTATATATTACTTATAGTTATTAGATATATATAGCTATAGATACTATTCTGTATCCTTACACATTACCAATTGACTTATTCCTACTCTTACTCAAGTCTTTACCTAAGTTGCAACCTGAGCCAAGCTTAAGGTTGTAACAATCTCTAAGCTAGTCACTAAGCTCTAGGGAGCCTGCTACTTCACTATGCTAGATATTTTCTAGAGATTCAACAATGTCTGCACTAAGCCCAGAGATAAATAGAAGGCAGCCTTTTACATAAACTGTGATCTTTTCAAATATCTGGTGATATTCTTTAATATAATTAATAGCTCTGTTATCTTCCAGATCATAATAAACAACATCTTTCAGGACTTTATAATAAAAGGATATCATAATAGTATATCTGGACAATAATCTTTACCTAGATATTTGAGAAGTATCACTGAGCTATCTATAGAATTATGGAAATTCTAGCTGAGTACAAACTATTTCTGTGTCCTGAAAAATGTAAATTTAACAAATGGCAGATCAAGTATCTAAGTTTGGTAAATTTAAAAGATTAAGTCAAGATAGATCCTGTTAAGATAGAGTTTGAGATTGACCAATCTTAAATAATTGTACTAAGCTATAGGCCTTTTTAGGCTTTACTAACTTTTACTGGCAGTTTATTCAAGAGTTCTCATCTGTTGTGTAACTTCTTTTTGATCTCACTGGCAGTAATAGTACCTAAACATAGATCTTGGACTAGTAAGTAGTATTTGATGCTCTAAAAACTATGGTTACCTCTATACTTGTCTTAGTCTTTTCAAATACAGCTACTCCCTTCTGTATTGAAGTAAATAGCTTTGACTATGCAACAGGAACAGTTTTCTCTCAAGAATTAAAGATAGATGGTAAGTAGCACACAGTGATGTTCTTCAGCAAGTTTCTTTCTCTTATCAAGTACAACTATGAGATTCACAACAAGAAGATACTAGCAATCATTTAGGCCCTTAAAGAGTAGTAACACTTTCCAGACTATAGAAATCTAGAATACTTCATAACAGCCAAGAAACTCAATTACAGGCAAGTATGGTAGTTATTATACTTAGTAAGGTTTGATTTTGTTCTACATCACTGTCCTGATAAGTCTATAGGTATACCAGATATACTATTCAGAAGACTAGACTATGGTAATGGCTCATATAATAATGAAAACATGATATTGCTCAAGCTAGAGTATCTAGTGGTATATACACTAAAAGGACTGGCATTCAAAGAAGAGGAGTATGGTCTCTTTGCAAACATTTGCCAGAAAATAGAGTAGGCCAATGAGAGCTGTATAGCTAAAGAGTTTTGTCAATTTGTCTCTAAGTCAGTATGGTTTTCAGAATAGTCTAAAATAGACAACCTACTTCTCTTTTGGAGAAAGGTTTGTCTCTAATATCTTGAACTTGTAATAGTATATTATTTCTCTTTATTATGACATGAAAGACTTTTCAGAGCTAGTGTTGCAAAGCTATTGATGGCCTCAAATGTCTAAGTACATTAGTCAGTATATGTGAGGGAACTCTTTACTACTATCAAATCCTACAGTGATTTTGCTTCTTACTAGTCACTTCTTAATCTTACTGGCCTCCATAGTCTTCCTTCTTGATTCTACCAAACCCTGCCAAACCCCATAAACATACTGTTAATCTCTACTCTTGAGCTTTTCTCATACACTTGCTGTAAATTCCCTCTTTTCCTCTTCTAGTAGTATTCTAGTTATTTCTATTAGAGTTTCTAACCATCTGTCTGTCTTTATATCAGCACTGTTCTGTTGGATTGGAATAAATATTTAGTATTTAGAATAGTCACTATCTTCAGAAGTCTCCATTATATTCTCTTAGAACTTTTTGGAAGTGTGTACTGCTTATACTTATTTGTTATGATAATACACTTAGAACTTTCTAGAGATAATAAAGTCTGCATAAATACTGCAGACCCTACTAGTTGCTCTAACAATATGTTAATGATTGTAATATGTACTTATAGACCAAGCTCACTTGCTACTCACTTTTCAGAGAGAGTTGTATACTCAGAGTTGAAATTGCTTTGTCTATAGCCTAACATTCTCAAACAAATGAACAGATAGAATAAGTGAACTAGAAACTCAAACAGTATCTGCAGATATTCATCAACAAACATTAGAGTAACTAGTAAGATCTCCTCTCACTGGCAGAGTTTCAGCATAATAACTATATACACTTTATAATACAGCAACTGCCATTTCTTCTCTATACTAGATAATCACTACAGATGGGATTTGAACCATACTTAAGAAGGTCTCAGTTGAAGAGCATTTTAAAATTTACTGATTATATGAAGTCTACACTAGAAGTGAGATCTGCTATCTGTAAGTTTTAAAAAGACATAGCAAAATACTATAATTAAAGATATATCTTTGCTCCAGTATTCCACTCTAGTAGCAAGATATTCTTAGACTCATCAGACATTTACATAATGCACTTTTTTGCTAAACTATCACATTGCTACCTCAGATCTTATATAGTGGAGAAGTAAGTTAGACCCATATTGTACTATCTTAAGCTTCCCTCCATGTTACAAAGATTATATCTAGTGTTCCTAGTAGTCAAGCTTACTACTATCTTTAGGAAACATTTTAGCTTTCCTCCAGACCCTATTATTATCAACAAAGAAGAAAAGTGAAAGATAGAAAAAATTCTGAACAGTTATTGGCACTATAAGAAATATTAATAACTGATCAAATAGAAAGGTTTTGAACTAGAAGCAAACTTATGAAAGAATACCATGAATGTCTTCATATCTGATTGAGTAGCTAAGTTTTACTGCTTCAACTTCATAGCCTATAATTCATTTAGTTAGAAGATTTCTAGAGTATTAACTTCTAATAAGTACCCTTGCTTCAAGTTAAAGTATTAGAGTTGAAGATAGTGGACTTAACTTTTCTTTCATTTTTTCTTTCAATTTTATTTTATATTTTGGACTTAGAGTTAGGGTCCAGTGTGGTGTTACAAACTGTCACATGATATGACTTAGTGTCATACATCAGTCACAATCACATAATGCTATCACAAGTCACAGTCATAATAGAATATTGTAGAAGGTTCTAGAACAAAATAATGTCATACAGCATTATCTATACATGTTGACCTTAAGAATAATGTATAGCCCTTTAGAGTAAGCTAATGGTAGTGTAGTATAGACTATTAGTCTAGTGTATATAAGGTAGATAATCCTATACTTAAAACTTCATTGAGTTCTCTTGTGTTAATCCTAATATAAGATTCTTTCTCTTGACTTGTTCCAAGATCTTGAGTTTGTAATATAAAGCCTGAGTCAACTATGTAGTTCTCTTGTTCCCCCAAGTTTTATACCAATGTCTTGTTGCAATACTGTTAAACCCTTAATCTATTTTTACTAGCCACCAACTAATAAGTTCTTGCCATCTGGTAACATTCCATTGAGATATCTGACTATCTAAAATCATTATTTTGTAACTAAGTAATTGAATGTTTTGTTTGATATTCTACTTAATTAAAATAGACTCTTAAGTACTTAGAGTAGCTTGTTAGACTTGAAAATAGTAAACTTGTTTCTTTTTCTTATCTCTCTTCTATTATTTAAGTCTCTTTTATTTTTTCTACTTTAATTCTTCTCTATTACATCTTGTTCTGGCTATCTGTTCCAATCCATGGATAATGCTTCCTCTCTCATCTGCACTCCATAACCTCTTCTAGTGTGGATCACCTCTCTCTATTCTTCCTTGAATATCCTTGCTGGTTCCTTGTTAAATTCATGGACTTTAATTTCTGATATCTGAGGATTACCAGTATTCAGAGTAACTTACTTAGCAGTTCTATCTCAGATAACTATCTTAGATAGTTTATACAATACTAGCTTTATACTGTACTAGCTTTATTCTGAAAATTGACCAAAACTAGCACTAACTTTTAGTGTTAGTAACAATATATCTTATTATCTTCCAGTAATTCCAATCTTCTAGAGTTTCTCAAGTTCTCTTCTGAAATAAGCAATCAGTATGACTTGTAGAGGCACAGCACATAAGCTGAAGCTGAAGATTGTTTTGACCTGTCTTCCATGTTCTTGAATAATACATAAACTAACTTATTTGAACTTCTGAGATACCTCATTAGATCTCAAATAATGAAATATGAACTATATCTAATATTTTTCATTTATTCTGGACTTAGTCAAGAGAAATGTTGTGATGTCATATGTGACTATCACAACTGTTATAAATTAGTTATATATAAGAAGGATTATATTATATATTATATTATATGATAAATTATATATATATGACTCATAATATTGAGGGTAGGCTAATGTAAAGTATGCACAAACCATGTGTTATAGTATACTAAAACCTTTAGATTTTAATTTAATTGAATTTAATTTTTATCTATTTGTCACAAACTTTATTTAGCTTGTATTTTCACAACTAGTAGACTGATTTTCATAAACTAAGTTGCACTGGAAAGTCCCAAATGATGGCTATCCATATATATATAGAATGTACAAAAGTAACAATAGATTACTGAGATATTAGACCATCAGTAACTACAAGTTTCATTGGCTATTATTTCAGAAACAACTAAATAGATTCTCATGATCAAAGTTATGTTGGAAAGTGCTCATCAAATGATTTCTAATGATATATCATATATTATATAGAGATTAGTATTTATAGAGATACAAATATATCAATGTAGTAATATAATTAGTTATCTTCTAAAATTAGCCTAACACCTGCTATGAAAGATGATAGCCCCACCAGGTACAAGTTTTGATCATGTGACAGAAACAGCTTGTGCACAGACTATTACTATTTTGTATAAATACTTTTGTATCTGAGAATTAGATCTTAAACTTAACAATATCAGTTTTCTTTAATTATTATCAATCATTATCCCTTATTATCATTGACATCTGTATTGATCTTAATCATTATTGTTATCAATATTAAACTTCTAAATCACTCCTAAACCTCTGAGAGTGTACCCAAGGTTTAGATATCACAAATAAGTGAGTAGTTCATTTTGTGATATTTACTAGAGATGGTGAAATCTTCTTTTATCCTTCTATTTGCTCCTGATACAATGCTATCCTACTCACATTAACCATCAGATGAATTTTTATTAATATCAGTAACTCCAATATCACCACATTCTCTAATATAATTTTTTATTTTATATAATTTCACAAATTTCTCCATCAACTTCATTGTCTCTCTATTCCTCATCTACTATCTTAAGTCCTTCATACTCAATAACACTTTATCTCTTACTTTATACTCCACTGCCTTCTATTTATATATTTCTTCATCTCCTCCTGTAACTTCTTCAATACTGCTTTTGTCTTCTTATTCATTTTTTAAATTTTTTTTTACAAACTCTTCTGCTTTTATATGCTTCTTTTTTCTTATTTCAAAGCACATTCTTAGTTCCATTTCATAGTTAACCTTGAATGGTCAAAGATGAACTCTGTAGTTACCAACTATTCTGACCAATTTTCTTGTATATGATTGATATATATTCTTAAGTACTGTTCTAACTCTTGATTTGTCCTCTCCATCTGTCTATCTGTCTATGGATAAAAAGCTGTTGATAACTTCATTTTTATCTCCAACGTTTTGTTTAACTCCTTCATCAATCCTGCTGCAAACTACAGTCCTCTATTTAAAATCACACTCTCCAGCAATCCATGCAACTTCCACATATTATTCCTAAACAACCTTGATAATCCTTCAGCTATTATTTTTTTGTTGTTGCTATAAAATATAACATTTTTGAAAACCTATCATATACTACCAAAATTAAATCATGACACTGGTAACTTCATAATAAAGTCTACCAATATATGTTGCCATAGTCTTTTTGATACTGTGTTTGATCTTAATTTTCCTGCTAGTATTTCCACTCTATTCTTCATCCTCTGACACTGATTATATCCTTCTATATATCATTTTACCTCCTTAGTAACTCCTGGACATTAATAATTCCTAGTAACCAATTCTACTATCTTTCACTATCCTTCATGTCCTATTATTAGTGTATTATGATGTAGTTGAATAATCTCCAACTTCAAACTCTCATTCTTCAGAACATATATCTTTTCTTTCAATACTAACTCATCTTTAATCTGCCACTCATCATTTCTCAATATCTTTACTTCTGCCTTCTTTATTTCTTCTACTATTTTTACTACTTCATCATCTTTTAACTCTGATTTTTTAATTTTTTTAATACTTTCTTCTTCAGCTCTTTCAATTAATAACTATCTCTTTTTCATAGCTCTAATTTCCAACCACTATTTCTTTAACATTACTTGATCTTCATCATCCCTCTCTATTTCCTTTACCCAATTTGCTCTCCTACTCAACTATTTGCTTGTTCCATACTCTTGCTAGCTACATATTTCAAAGTGAAATCAAATTTAAGTTTTTATGATCTATCCAAATCTTGAACTGACTCTTAGTTCTTTCTAAGAAATGCCTCCATGCTTCTAGACATTTAATAATTGCCAACATTTCTTTATCATAATTCCTTTTGGCTTCATTCAATGACTTCAAAATATAGGCTACTGGCCTTTACTTCTCATCCTCACACTTTATTGACAACACTCCTTCCATAGCAAAATCTGACACATCTACTTCTACTCTCATCTCTCTATTCAAGTCTGATGTTACTAAGACTGGTTCTATTATAAATCTCTTTTTTCAATTCCTCAAAAGCTTTCTGCTGTCTCTCTCTCCAATTCCACTTCACATCTTTTTTTGTCACCTCATAAAGGGGTTTTGCTACTCTTGCAAAATCTTTGACAAACTGTCTATAATAAACTGTCTATAATAGCTTGCCAGTCCCAAAAACTTCTGCACATCCTTCATATTCCTTGATACTAGCCAATCCACTACTCCCTGAACATCCTCTTTCTCCATCTTCATCCCATCTAGTCCTATTATGACTTCTAAAAACCCAACCTCCCTAACTTCTACACATATTTTTCTGGTTTTACAAATAAGTCATTTTCTGCTATCCTTCTCAGTACTTCTTCCACAATATTGCTGTATCTCTTCTTTGTCTCTGTTCCTACTATCACATCATCAATAAACATTGTTACATCTTCTATCTTTATCATATTCCTTAGCAAGTCATTTTATCATTGTTTGAAAAGTTACTGGTGAGTTTGTTAGTCCAAAAAACATTACCATTGACTCAAAAGCACTCTTTGGCATTGAGAATACTGCTTTTCACTTGTCTCCTTCCTTTATCTTCACATTATTATACCCCCACCTCAAGTCTATTTTTGTAAACACCTTCTTTCTTATATTATTTATCAAATCTAATATTAGTGGTAATGGATAATTGTTCTTGACTGTCCAACTGTTTAGATATCGATAGTTCTGCACCATCCTCTTCTTTTTATTCTTCTTTGGCATAAAGAACACCAGTGACATCTGTAGTGATTTTGATAGTCAAATATACCTCTTTTTTAACTGATCTCTCAAAAACTCCTATACTTCCTCCCTCTTTATTTTAGACAATAGATATATCTTCCTCTTTCTTGGAACAAATCCTTTTTTGAGATCTATAGTATAATCCCATGTCTTTCTCATTGGTATTCTCTCTGACTCCTTCTTCTCAAATACTTTCAAATATTTATGGAACCTTTTAGAAACAATTTTCTCTATCATCCTAATTTCTATCAAATCTTTCTCTTCTCTCTGCTTCTCTTCTACCATTTTTGCTATTTCCATCTCTTTC
>Ga0157358_1001258_pt1 | contig 11052 bp, 8 predicted proteins | sample AttcapACBM2_FD_111484 | JGI IMG/M metagenome (GOLD analysis project Ga0157358, IMG submission 111484) | Fungus gardens microbial communities from leaf cutter ant in Botucatu, State of São Paulo, Brazil - Atta capiguara ACBM2 | ecosystem: Host-associated > Fungi > Mycelium > Unclassified ...
AGAGACGCTCAAAAGCCAGCTGGCTATCCTCTTTATTCTGCTACTGATCTTCTTTTGTCAGAAGTTAGTCAGGATCCTGGGAGCCGCGGCGGATGGCGAAATTCCCACAAATTTAGTTCTGACACTGTTAGGCCTTGGCGTTTCAGAGATGGCGCAGCTCATTTTGCCGTTAAGCCTCTTTTTAGCCATTTTGATGACGCTTGGCCGTCTGTACACCGAGAGTGAAATCACCGTGATGCACGCCTGCGGCCTGAGCAAGGCCGTATTGGTGAAGGCGGCGATGGTGCTGATGCTGTTTACCGCAGTGGTCGCCGCGGCGAACGTCGCCTGGCTTGGCCCGTGGTCGGCGCGCTATCAGAATGAGGTGACGAAGAACGCTAAGGCTAACCCTGGCGCGGCGGCGCTGGCTGCCGGGCAGTTCCAGCAGTCGGGCGACGGTCAGTCGGTGCTGTTTATCGAAAACGTGAAGGGCAACAATTTCGGTAACGTCTTCCTGGCGCAGCTGCGGCCTAAAGGCAACGCGCGTCCTTCTGTCGTGATGGCGGATAAAGGCCATATGACGCAGCGCGCCGACGGCTCGCAGATAGTGACGCTGGATAAAGGCACGCGCTTTGAAGGCACGGCGCTGCTGCGTGATTTCCGCATTACCGATTTCCAGAACTATCAGGCCATCGTCGGGCATCAGGAAGTGCTGCTGGATCCCAACGACGCCGAGCAGATGAACTTCAGCGCGCTGCGCCATTCCGACAGGCCGGAGTTCCGCAGCGAGCTGCACTGGCGCTTTACGCTGGTGTTCTCGGTGCTGGTGATGGCGCTGATGGTGGTGCCGCTCAGCGTGGTGAACCCGCGCCAGGGCCGCGTGCTTTCTATGCTTCCCGCGATGCTGCTGTATCTGGTGTTCTTCCTGCTGCAAAGCTCGCTGCGCTCCAGCGGCTCGAAAGGACGTCTCGATCCGGCTATCTGGATGTGGGTGGTGAACCTCTCCTATCTGGCGCTGGCAATCCTTCTTAACCTGTGGGATACGGTGCCGATGCGCCGTCTGCGCGCCCGCTTCACCCGGGGAGGATCGGTCTGATGTTTGGCGTTCTCGACAGATATATCGGTAAAACGATTTTCAACACCATTATGGCGACGCTGTTTATGCTGGTGTCGCTCTCCGGCATTATTAAGTTTGTCGATCAGCTGCGCAAAACCGGACAGGGCGACTACACCGTGGTCGGCGCCGGGCTTTACACCATCCTCAGCGTGCCAAAAGATATTGAGATCTTCTTCCCTATGGCCGCGCTGCTGGGCGCGCTGCTGGGCCTGGGCACGCTGGCGCAGCGCAGCGAGCTGGTGGTGATGCAGGCTTCCGGCTTCACCCGGATGCAGATTGCCGCTTCGGTGATGAAAACGGCGATCCCGCTGGTGCTGCTGACCATGGCTATCGGCGAGTTCGTGGCGCCGCAGGGCGAGCAGATGGCGCGTAACTATCGTGCGCAGCAGCTGCTGGGCGGTTCGCTGCTCTCCACGCAGAACGGGCTGTGGGCGAAGGATGGCGATAACTTTATCTTTATCGAACGCCTGAAGGACAACAGCGAGCTGGGCGGCGTCAGTATCTACAACTTTAACAAGGAGCGCCGTTTACAGACGGTGCGCTATGCGGCTTCTGCCAAATACAACACGGACAAAAAGCAGTGGGATCTGTCGGAAGTGGACGAGTCTAATCTGACCAATCCGCAGCAGGTTACGGGCAGCCAGACCCTGACCGGCGAATGGAAAACCTCGCTGACGCCGGACAAGCTGGGCGTGGTGGCGCTGGATCCGGACGCGTTGTCGATTAGCGGGCTGTATAACTACACCAAATACCTTAAGCAGAGCGGACAGGTTGCGGGCCGCTATCAGCTGAATATGTGGAGCAAGATCTTCCAGCCGCTATCGGTGGCGGTGATGATGCTGATGGCGCTGTCGTTTATTTTTGGGCCGCTGCGCAGCGTCTCGATGGGGATGCGCGTGGTCACGGGCATCAGCTTCGGCTTCCTGTTTTACGTGCTGGATCAGATCTTCGGGCCGCTCAGCCTGGTATATAACATTCCGCCAGTGCTTGGCGCGCTGCTGCCAAGCGCCGCCTTTATGGCTATCAGCGTCTATATGCTGCTGAAGCGCCGTTAACGCTCCCGGCCGCAGGTGCTCCGCCTGCGGCCACGGTTCAGCGCCGCTTTTTATCCGCTTTCCTGCCTGCCAGCCGTCGTAGCTATCCAGTGGACTTTTCTTTGCACCAGCCGTCGTAGCCTTTTAGCCTCTTTTATCTGCACGACAGACATCCTGGCTCTTCCGCCGCCTTATCCTTTCTGGCAGCCGTCGTAGCTTTCCTGGCGGTTTTTCTTCACACCAGCCGTCGTGGATCTTCGGCCGCTTTATCCTTTCTGTCAGCTGTCGCATCTTTCCTGGCGATTTTTTTCACATCAGCCGTCGTGGCCGTTCAGCCGCTTTTTCAGTGCGTCAGCCGTTGTGGCTTTGTGGCTGTTCTTTCCTTTCAACGGGCGCCGTCGTTGCTCGCTTTCGCTGGCCTTAACGCTTTCCCGGCTGCTTTCTGCCTGCCGTTTTGCGCTTTCCGCTGGCAGCCTGCTGCGTCTTTCGTCAGTTTTGTCATCTCTGCGCGGCCCGTGGTTCATAAGTATTGCCCAGACAGCGGCGTGCAGCAGCCTTCAGAACCGGCACCGCAAAAGAGAGGCGTACGTATTATTTACCAGTATTTTTATGCTGTTAGAAAGAAGAGGTGGCCACTTATATAAGTAGCCTGTGCGCAAGGCAGTATAAAGCAGAAAAAGTTCAATCAATATTTAAAAATAGTTAATGTATATATAATTAAATCGCTTACAAAATCTGTTACATTTTGCCGCTTAATTGGGGAGGCAGTCTCGAAACAGTCTACTACTATTAATGGCGTGTGCAACAAAACGTGGCGCCGGATAAGAAGATTTTCTAGTCTGTGGGGCTTTAAATCTCAGGAGTTAATTTTATGGGAAATAAAAACGCGCCGCTTACTGGAAAAGTCAAAGAGGCCGTCTCGATGCCGCTTGCTGAAGAGCAGGCTACCATCTCTAAGCAGCGCAAGGTTCACAGTCGGATTAGTCTGACGCGCTCTACGCAACAGGTAGAGAAATTACTGGAAACCGAGCTAACGCATGAGCATGTTGAAATCGAGCACGTTCCTATGAATTATCAGGTTGCCGATGATTATTCTGCTGAGATCCGTCAGGAAGGGGATGTTTTTATTATTCCCGTGATTGAAGAGCAGGTAGAAATAATCACTAAGCGGGTGCTTAAGGAAGAAATTCATATTCATAAGCATACCAGTAAAGAAGAGTTTCAGCAGAAAGTCACTCTGCGTAACCAGGAAGTAAAAATTACGAAGCAGAAACTTTAAACCTATTAACGAGGATCTATTTATGTCACATGAAAAAATCGTCACCGCATTTAATGAAGTTTCACAGGCGGAAGCGGCAAAACAGAAATTGATCGTCGAAGGTATTGCAGAGAAAAACATCGATATCATCTCCGGGGAAAGATTACGCGTAGAAGATAAAGAAATCCGTCATCCAAGCTTCTGGCAGCGCCTGTTTGGCGATGACGTTGATGATGATTACGCAAGCGAATACAGCAAGGCTATCCGTTCAGGCGGTGTGCTGCTGACGGTTCGCGCTCCGAAAGATGAAGCTGACCACATTGAACAGGAGTTGAGCGCCTTTGCCGCCGACTACTCTTCACTGAGCCATACAGATCGCGACCCGGTTAACCGTAACTATGCGGGTGAAACCAACGATCGCGGCCTGCTTACCGGTGACCAGACGGGTGCGCTGAATACCACTACCGCGCCTCTGTCCAATACCGGCACCACCGGCACGCTGGCAGACGATACGCTGCTTAACGAACGCGATTCGCTGCGTAACGAACAGGATTCACTGCTTAACCGTGACCGTACCGACCTTGCCGTTTCTGAAACCGACCGCGATTCGCTAAAGCTGGCGGAAGAGCAAGTGGATATCGGCAAACGCCAGATTAATGATGGTTCCGTACGCCTGCGTCGTTTCACCGTAGAAGATGAAGTCTCGGAAGATGTTTCGCTGTACGACCAGCACGCAGAAGTCTTCCGTCACGCGGTGGATGAGCCAGCCTATCTGAACGACGTGGACTGGTCAGAAAAAACCATCGAAGTTGAGGAATCTCATGAGATCCCAACCGTTGCGAAAACCGCGCGTATTAAAGAAGAAGTGGGCCTGCGCGGCGAAGAAACCGCTCGCGTCGAAACCGTGAAAGACAGCGTGCGTCGTCAGGAAGTGGAGGTTGAGCATACCAATGAAAATCGTACGCACAACACCAACGCCCTTAAAAACGACGTAACCCGCACCGAGACCAACCTGCGGGAAAACGAGCTGACCGACGACAAGCTGGCACCGAATAAACTGACCGATGCCGACAAGAAGTACTAATCGCTAAACTGACAACGTTTTAGTGAAAGGCATGTAAGCCCGCGTCGAAAGACGCGGGCTTTGTCGTTATAGCAGCGCCGGAAGCTGCGACAGCAGCCACAGCAGCAGGCCAATTACGCCGCCCACCACCGTGCCGTTGATACGGATGCGCTGCAGATCCTTGCCGATATTTAACTCCACCTGGTGCGACATATCCTTCGCATCCCAGCTTTTCACCGTATCGCTGATATGACGGCTTAAAAAGTCCGAGAACTCTGGTGCAACGCTTATCGCCGCCTCTTCCATATGCTGATTCAGCGACGCCCGCAGCTGCGCATCCTGGGTTAAGGTTTCACCCAGCCACTGTGCGGAAGCGCTGACTTTGCCGTGCAGCACCGAGTCTTCTTTATCCAGATCCTGCTTCAGCCAGCTGCGTAAATCGCCCCACAGCTGCGCGATATAGCTGTTCAGCGTCTCGTCCTGCTTCAGGTAAGTTTTGATCTCTTCCGCTTTCAGCTGCATCTCCGGATCGCTGCGCAACCGCTCGATCAGACGCTGTACCGCACGATTGAAGCCCTGACGTAGCTCGTGCGCGCCGTCCTGCTCTATATCGTTAAGGATCGATTTCACCGCGTTGGCCGCCAGCTCGGCACTTTTTTCACCTACCCATTCCGTCGGCAGCATCTTCTCTTTAATAGGATGCTCGCGCTTCAGCCAGCGCATCACCTGCTGCGCAATAAACTCGTGCGTGCCTGGCTTGTTGATCAGATGCAGCAGCTGGCTGATGGCGTCGTCCAGCAGTGCCTGATGACGATTGTTTTTGGTCAGGCTCTCCAGCACCAGCGCCGCCGACTGCGTCAGATCGACCTTATCAATAGCCTTGTGGATAGCGCGCCGCATAAACGCCTGGATACGCGAGTCGTCAGCCAGATCGAGAAAGCCGCGCACGACTTTCAGCAAATAGCCGCTGATGCGGGCGGCGTTAGCCGGTTCGCTCAGCCAGCGGGCGATGATCTGCGCCGGATCGTGACGGCGGATTAACGTCAACAGCGAATCGGTGTTCAGGAACTTATCCTGCACGAACAGCGCCAGGTTATCGGCAATGCGATCCTTGTTGCGCGGCACAATCGCGGTATGGCGGCCAACCAGCGGGATCGGCACGCGCCTGAACAGCGCACTGACCGCGAACCAGTCCGCCAGCGCGCCGACCATCGCCGCTTCCGACACGGCTTTTAAAGCGCCGATCCACAGGTTCGTCGGTCGCCAGAGGGGATAAAGCACGGTGGCGATAAACAGCAGCGCCGCGAAGCATAACAGCAGCAGCGGCAGACGTTTGGCTTGCGCTAGTTCGGTTTCTTTATTCATAAAAGCTTGCCTGCTCCCGGGCGGATGTAGCAAAAATTAAACGAGGCGGTTCTGGTCGGGCCTCAGTATAGCTCTTCAATGGGATCGGTTTTCCAGGTGTAGTTGCTTAACTGCCAGCTGTTAAAATCGACAAGGAAATGCGCCTGTTCGCCGTTGACGATATCGGTGACGATGCCTTCGTGTACGCTGCCGGTTTTCTCCCGCCAGCTGGCAATCAGCGCCGGCTGGCCCGCTTTTTCCTCCACGCGCAGCCAGACGCGATCCAGAATCTCATCACCCTGCGCTTTCCGGCCGTCGGCGAGGGTCAGTTGGGTGGTGGCCGCTGGCGTCATCATCAGCGTGGTTACCCACAGGCCGCGATCGGTTGTCTGGAAAAAATCACTGACTTTTTGCAGGCGGCCGGCGGTCAGCGGCTGCGCTTTGACGATGGCGTCCACCAGCGCAGCGTTGCCGAACAGACTTTCCGGCTGCTTAACGGCGCTGCTGGTTTTATCCAGAGAGAAGTGGAGATAGGGTTTGCCGTTGCTAAAATCGGAAAGGGCCAGCTGCAAACCCTTATCCATTTGCGTGGAGATAAATCGCGCCAGCGCGGGAACATCCGGCGCGGCAGCTTTCAGCCCGTGTTCGATGCGGGCGAAAATCAGCGAAGGATAATAACCAGACCAAACATAGCTTTCCTGCTGCTGCTGTGCCTGCTGCTGCCGACGCAGCTCGGCGATCAGCTTATCGATCTCAGGGCCGTCGGCGCCGATATCGATCAGGTAGCTGGCCAGCTCAACACGGTTACGGGGTGACTTAAAGGTGTTCAGGTTCGCTTCGGCAAACTGGCGCGCGCGTTGCTCGTCAAACTGCCGCACGTTGGTGAAAGCATCGGTCAGAATACTTTCGTCATAGCGGCCACTGCGATCGTCCAGCATTTGCAGCGTCAACGGATAAAGCGAGCGTTCCGCTTTCATCGCCTCCAGCACGGCCACTTTTTTATCATTGTTGAATGCATTGTTACCGAGGATATCGGCAATCTTTTTGCCCGTGTCATCCGCCATTACCCGACCAAATATGCCCCGGCTGGCGATAATCAGATGCAGCGCGTCTCTGAACTGATAGTCGTCGGAAGCGGGATTGAGGATGATTGCCATCAGGCGCTGTGTTTCAGCCGCGTTAAGATGGGGCTGGCTGCCGCCGCCACGGGCGTTGTCTCTGGCAAAGCGCAGCGTCAGCGAGTCGAGCAGGGCGCTGGTGCGCAGCTCATCCATAACCCGATAACCGCCGCTGTTTTCATCGTCAAAGCGCAGCCAGCCATTCACCTTATCGGTAACGATAGCCGTCATTTTGCTGCTTACGCCGGAGATACCGACAAAGCCCGCCAGCGTCAGCACGGTAGCGAAAACGGCGAACATGCCCAAAATCCATTTGCGGGTGTTATCCAGCACCGACAGGGTTTTGTTGATGGCGCTTTCGGTGATTTTTGCTTCAGCGTTATCAATTTTGTCGCTGACCTGTTGCAGCAGGCGAAGATTTTCCTCGCGCAGCTTTTCCAGCTCGGCCTTGTGCTGCTGCGTATCCCGCTCTATCAGCAGCTTCGTTAGATCATGCATCGTTTTCTCACTACAGAAAAAGTTAACTGTTGGCGGTTAACGATAATGCAGGCTGGTGCCCGGAGATGCAAACCGTCGCGCTGTGGAGAAAAGTACATAGCGAAGGTGGCAACCGCAGCAAACTTCTGTAATTTGTTTATTTTTGCGGCGAGGAAAAAAGATGGATGCGAACATTATTGCAGTAGCCACGATTGGCGGCGCGCTGGCGCTGGGTGCCATGAGCCCTGGCCCGAGTTTTATTATGGTGGCGCGTACGGCGGTGGCGTCTTCGCGACGTGCAGGCATGGGCGCGGCGCTGGGAATGGGCATCGGCTCGATAGTGATTTCATTAATTGCGCTAATGGGCCTGCATACGCTGCTGGCGGCGGTGCCGTGGCTGTGGCTGGTGCTGAAGACCGGCGGAGGGCTTTATCTACTGTGGATGGCGTTTAAGATGTTCCGCCACGCGCGTGAGCCGCTGCATATGGAAAACAGCGGCAACATGGGGAAAAGCTTTCGCCGTGCCTTTTTAACTGCTTTTATTACGCAAATCAGTAACCCTAAAACGGCGGTGGTGTTTGCCGGGATTTTTGCCGCGCTGCTGCCGAGCCACATTACGCCAGCGATGTACGTGGCGCTGCCGGTGGTGTCGATGCTGGTGGATGGCCTGTGGTATGCCTTTGTGGCCTGGGCGCTGTCCTCCAGCGGGCCGCGTAATACCTATTTGCGCTATAAGGCGACGTTCGACCGTATCGGCGGCAGCGTGATGGCCGCGCTGGGCATTAAGCTGATAGTAAAGTAGGCAAGCTGGGACTTCGAAGGCCGGAGGCGTGTATGGAAGAAGCGGTTTGCTGTGAGCCGCGTTTTTGTGTGAGGAGTTTGTGTGGGGAGCGTGTTTAGAAACGGAGACAGGGCGAATTTTTGTGGCGCGGAGAGTGCGTCAGGGAAAGGGGCGGATTTCTGTGGTGCACGGAGCGCTCTGTAAGAAAAGGGCCTGTTTTCTGTGGTGCCTGGAGCGCTCTGTAAGAAAAGGGCCTGTTTTCTGCGGTGTATGGAGCGCTCTGTAAGAAAAGAGCCTGTTTTCTGTGAAATCGGGGAATGTGCCGGGAACCCGATCGGATCGTAAAGACGCAAAAAGCGTCGTCCCTGACAGCTCGGCCTGCGCCGTCCATGGCGCAGGACGCTTTACTAACCCGCTCGTGTTCCCGCCACTTCAAGGTTTGGCGTGGCCTGTAGGATCGATCGAGGAACGGCCGTGGCTGTGGCGTGGTTTATAATTTTGGTCAGTGGGATGTTGTGGCTTTGGCGTGGTTTATAAGCCTGGTCTTTGGGCTATTGTGACTTTGACGCGGTCTGCAAGTCTGGCTGGTGAACGGTTGTGGGTTTGATGTGGTTTATAAGTGAGGCTGCTTTGGCTTTTGGCATTGTCTGCAAGCGGGAACGTTCGGCATTGTCTGCAAGGGTAGCTAGTGTTCTGCTGTAGCTTCGGTCTGGTTTATGAGCGTAACCAGGGGGCGGCTGTGATTTTGACGTGGTGAATGAGTCGCTGTAGCTTTTGGGCTGAAGTAAGGAGCAGCTTCTGCTTTGAGCACGACAGGACGCTTTCGCTAATCGGTTGATCTGTCTGTGCAGAGAGTGGAGGCGTCTGCGCCGTCCTTGGCGCAGGAGACTTGGTGATAATGGCCTAGGAGATAAACTGCTTGCTTTGTTTCAACACCAGATCGCAGGCTTTGGTTTTCACCTTCTTGCCCAATTCGGTGTTGCCCAGGCTTTTCAGGTTTACCTGCTGATCGCTGCCGGTATTCAGCAGGCCCATCAGACCTTGTTTATAGTCGGTGGTTTCCTGTGCTTTCGCCGTGTCGGTCAGGCCCAGCTTGCTCAGCAGCTGATCCTTTACGGAACTCACATTGTTATTTACTACGTTGTTCTGCACGCAGTACTGCAACACGCCTGCGGCATTGGTCATGCTGTTAGCGCTGAGCTGCTGATTGCCGCCGTTCAGCAGGCCAGCCAGCGCACCCAGCGACATGCCGTTATTCTGCGTGGTAGTTGATGCAGAGTTAGCATTGTTCTGGCTCAGCGTATTGGCAGCATTGCTGAGCTGATCCTGCCAGCTTGCGGCTGAAGCCACGCCAGCGAACAGGGAAGATGAAACCGTTAATGCCAACGCTATCTTGGTTGTTGCTTTCATTTTTATACCTTCTTTAAATTGTCCGGCACGACCTGTTCCCGGCGCGCACCGATCTCCACAGTGGGACTGCGGGATTAGCCTGGAGTTCCGTATCGGGCGACAGCCCGGCTCGGCAAACCCGGCTTTAAGAGTAGTCCTGGAACTGCTTATTCAGTAAGGCGCTCCGTCTTTATGTTGAAACTGCGGCTTGCCATCTTCTGTCGTGACTAACTGTAGGTCGTCATCAGGATAGCTGATGCTGTCGCCAGCGGAACCTCCAGATAATGTACTTCCTCACTGCCTGGATTAATCAGCTGATGCGCATTGCCCGTTCTCGCTTTAAAACAGCACACATACCGGGGCCAGTTTCGTTTCGCCAGCGATCAGCATGGGATGCCCGGAAAGGATATAGATAAACTCATCCTGCTTTGTATGCGAATGCCGCAGCGCCGACAGCCGCCAGGCAAAATGCGCGTAAGGTTAACGCCAAAGTTGCTAAGGCCAATCGCCAGGGCGATGCTTGATGTGTTGGTCGGCAAGTGCCGCAAAAGGCTGCGGATAAAGGGAAGGGCTGGTTACGGGAGTGGCTTCTGCGGCGGTGACAGCTGTGGGTAGGCTAAGAAAGGAGGAGTCGGGAAGTTGGAATATTTGGGAGTGGCGGTCATAAGGTTTCTTTGTGGCTGATGATAAAGGTCAGGGTAGACGTTAAGAACGACAAGCCGCTTTCAGAAAGGTGAGGATGTCAGATAAATAGTAGTCGAGTAGCTGGCCGCGTTAGTGAAACGATAGACGTCTCCCTTAACAGAGAGATGGATGGCGCTGCTGTTTATCTGCATTTTGACGCTTTCGTCAGAGGTAGACAAAAATGACTTATATTTATCGCCCGCCTGTTTTAAGAAATCGCTTTCCGCTACCTCAGAAGGAACGAGATAATATTGATAAACGTTCTTTGTAGTAGCGCCTGCGCTGCCTTCCGTTACGTACAGTGTAGTAGAGGAGTTGATCTGTTGTCGCTGTATAACCGACTCTTCGAAAGGCGAAAAATTCGCTACCTTCAGAATGCCGTATGCGACGATCGCCAGTAGTAATACCGCTATAACATACCGCTTCTTAAAATCCCGTGCGCTTCGCATAGTCTATCCCTGCTCTTATCCATGTTTGATCCTGGGGCTTCGCCGTATAGGGCGGGGCGGGTAGTCCCGTTTCCTTGTATGAACGTGCGGTTAAAATCATAAGGAGAGTGTATTTATTGTGCCGTGGTGAGTAAATGAGCAGTTGTGGCAAAATACGTGATATAGCCTGAACGTTGCTTGAACGGCAAGGAAAGGGTAGCGCGACGTTTTTTTAAGCAGTTGCGCGTTTGCCTGCTGATAGGGGTTGCGGAAACAGGGGGTAAAGGTATAATCCACAACGTTTTCCGCATACCCTTCAGTGCCGAAGTGGCGAAATCGGTAGACGCAGTTGATTCAAAATCAACCGCCGCAAGGCGTGC
>Ga0157358_1001260_pt1 | contig 11050 bp, 4 predicted proteins | sample AttcapACBM2_FD_111484 | JGI IMG/M metagenome (GOLD analysis project Ga0157358, IMG submission 111484) | Fungus gardens microbial communities from leaf cutter ant in Botucatu, State of São Paulo, Brazil - Atta capiguara ACBM2 | ecosystem: Host-associated > Fungi > Mycelium > Unclassified ...
AACTTTTTCTGTTAATTAAATTTAAATTTTGGTTAAAAATTCTTTGTACAGATTTTCAGCCAGTCTTAGTATAATAAATAGTTACATAGCTTATCTTTCTGTCTCCTGAGATTTTATCTAGTTGGACAGATTTGTCTCCTATACTGTTAGGATGACTGGGTGAAAGTGTGAAAAAGAACCTAAGTTGATTGTCCAACATCTGCTGTGCATATGACTTACCTTGAGGAAAAAACCTAAGAGATCAGAATGAGGTTCCCTAGAGGTAACAGCCACTCTAGCAGTCCATACTAATCAAGCAGGACATTTTTGACATAACTACAGAATAATTGCACCAATATAGTCAGAGACAGCCAAAAATAACAGAAGTTTACTGAATGATGTGGCAGAAGATGAACAAATAGAAAGCAACAAGATTAAAGTGGCAGATCATGAGTCAGAGGGCAGATACAAGCAGATAAGATGTTGGAAGATGGATAGAAACCTGAATATAACTCTAGGTATGGAAAAACTAGTCTTCTTATATATACCTATTCATGAAAGATGGACTAACAGTTCAATTTTAGTATCTTTATTAGAGACATGTACTCAGTTCAAACACAAAGGTATGTGAATGACTGAGATTTGTCGTCCTACTCTAGAGTTCTATATAGTTGGGGTCTAAGTGTTCATAAAAACTGTATAGCAGTGGTCCAAATGTTATCTGGCAGTTTGTCAGACTATAAGCCAATGTGATTGAGCTAGATTGCTCCAAAGAGAATACAAATCAGGGAATAGTGATAAATTAGAAATAAGAGTAAATCAAAGAGTAAATCCAAGGTCAAAATAGAAAATTCATTTTGCAATATCATATCTCAGCTAACAATCTTTTCTATCTTGTTCTCATATCTCACTTCTTGTTAGTAGAATTATTCTTGTATTGGGTAACACAAGAGAACTTGATGGAGTTCCAGTTACAAAGTGTCTACCTTATATATACTTGGCTAATAGTCCATGCTATACTAAACTTAGCCTACTCTAAAAATATGTGTACTATATGCTGTTGACATATAATATGATATTATTGTTCCAGAACCTTCTATGATGTTCAATATTCTATGTGATCATGTGACTATGACTTGTGACAGTCACCTGTAACATCATGCAAAACTCAAATTCTAAGTTTGAAAAGTAAAATAAATAAAATAAGAATAAAAATAAGAAAAAAATAAAGTCTACTATCTTCAACTTTAACAGTTAGATTTCAGAGCATACTGTAACTTAGACAGAGCTATATATTATCATAGATATTATGATCTATACTTCATAATTTACAGGTGTTTGCTTCATACTTACTATAACTTGAACATATGTTGGAGTTTATTTTATCTTTGACTTATATTTACTATGCCTTGTATCTTTCTCATGTTAAAAACATCTTTCTCTTCTTATGATCTTTAGGTATATATAACTGTAAATATAATCCTATATTCTTATGCTTTACCAATTAATCATTCTTTCCTTTTTTACTCAAATCTCTGTCTAAGTTACAACCTAAGCCAAGCTTATAACAATTTATAATCTCTTTCACTATAAATTACATCTTTATATTTTATTATCTAGTAATTTGTTTTCTAAACTCTTTATTGTTATATTAGCTAAATTTTGTATTCCCTTAATTATTCCCTCATTTACTAGTATTTTAGCTATAGTTTTAGTCATAATACTTGGTATTAAAACTAATAGATATTCTATTCTTTTTTTAGTTTAGTAATTAATAATCTACTTATACTTATCTGCTCTCTTACTCTTTGAAATTATGATTATACAATATATAAGTTAAAGCTAGAGTCATTATTTATATTCTAGTCACATTACTTCTTAAATAAGCTTTAACACTTAATTTAATCATAGATAATAGTATTACCAGACTTTTTGATAGTGATAGAGCAACTAGATGTTACAATATGGTAAAGGGAGAGGCGGTGATATTCTTTATATATTCTTCAGGATTTTATATCAAATTTTACTTTGGATTTACTTTTCTTTTGTTATATTGATGATAATGATGAAGAGGCATATGACATTGCAGTTACATGACATGTCACATGATGTGATATCATAAAGGCCTAGAACAGACTAGAGCAGTCTAGATGGATAATATCAAGGAGCATGTTAACTATATGGTTATTTTATGGTGTATATATGGTGCACTCATGAATGACATATGAACTTTAGGGTAGGGTAAATATTAAGTAGCACAGACCATATGTAATTTATATAAATAGGGTAGCAATTCAATAGAAACTTCTTGTCGAGTTCTCTTGTGATTCCTACTTGATATCTTACTAAGAGATTTATTGCTTGTGTTGCTATTGGTCTTTGTGACTAGTGGTTGCCACAACACTGGATAGAAGTATAGCAAAATCCCAAGTATATTAAACTTTAAGACAACTATATAACTTATCTTTAGGAAATTTCAAAGGAACAAAATAGACATAATAGCTACTCTAAGTATTATCTATTTTATTCTGATATGTTGTATATATGCTTATATAATCATAGAATAATGATGTATTAGTAATCAGAAACTATTAGAACTAGTTTAGAAATAGTGTTAGGGTATATACTATAGAAGTCCAGAGTATAGGAAAGTAAATCAATATATATACAGAAACTAGTAGAGTACTCCAGAGTTTACTAGAGTTTATCAGAGTTTGGTAATTTATAGGAGTGTAAAGAAAAAAATTTGTATACTAAACTTGATTGTATACAACTTAAAAGTGTTTACAGTACTAGAAATTAGGTTAGTATTAATACACAGACCAGTAGGCAGGTATAAATTTAAAAAAATACATTTATAGAGAGTTATATATATAATCAGACAATATGCTGGCTAAATAAAACATAGTTCTGAAATTAAGTTTATACTAACTATGATAGAACTAAAAAGATTACTTCTAATGTTATAAACACATTCAAAATTACTTCTACTATAGATAATGGTTATCTAAGCTCAGCTCCATACAAAATATCTCTAGAGCAAATATCTTTTATCTGATTTATATATTCTCTTCTAATACAAATTAATCAGACTTCATTTTATAGCTATTTACTTTACAACTAATCATATATTCTCTATTTCTCAGATACTGTCTTAGTTACTGAGTACTAGTATTTAAGTTAGATAAATACTGTATATTTTTAGTCTAAAAATTGACTAATATTGATATTTCTCTTTAGTACTAATAGTAACATGTTTTTTTCTAACTTCCATCATGTTCTGTTACTTCTGTTTTTCTTCTTGAAAATATGACTAATATAATATATTATATAAACTCAAGCTAAGATTATTATAGATAAGTTTCTATACTTGATTTATTCTCTTCCTGAATTTTTCTATAAATTCTTTCTCTCTTTTAAGTATAAATTGAGCTTGATATTTAACAATATAATTTTCTAATGGTTTTCTTACAAGAGAATAACTATAAAGCAAGTTGTAACAAGAATAGATTACAAATGATAGTAAAATATATAGTAGATGTCAGATAGAACAAAATATGTCTAAAGTCTAGCAAAAAAGACTATATTAAGCATGATTTTGTATGCTAAGAACTTACATAATATATCTGAAGTCTATGTTAGATATAGTTTACACCAGGAAATGAAAGCCTATAGAGATGGCTTAAAAATATATCAAGTATAGAAATCTCATACAAAGTATATAGTATTGCAGGCTTCTCAAAACAACCTTGGCTTTAGCTTATATGTTATACTATCTGTTTACAATATGATTATTGTCAAAATCGAAGAAAGTGGACTTAACTTATTTTATTTTTTCTTTCATTTTTTATTTTATTTTCAATTTATTTTTCAATTTTCTATTTTTAGAACAACTAGGGTTAGGGTTGATTGGTCATATCATCACATCAGTCACCTGATAGATCACAAGACTTGGGAGAATTTAGTAGAAGATTCAAGAACAAATGACATCATATAACATGGACACCACATGTTGACCTCATGAACTACACATGATGGTTTAGGGTAGGGTGCACAGTAATTAGCATGGATCATCTGTAGGACTATATAAGGTAGACTAGTTTGTAAAAGAGTTTTCTATTGAGTTCTCTTGTGTTACTTAATACAAGAGTTGTTCTATTGCTTAAACTCTATAAGCTTTAGTTCATAACAGTTATAGCTTCAGAAGATAGAATGGAGTTCAAAGAAAGTAAGTACTGATAATAGTATATTACTAAAGAACACTAGAAATAAAGTTCAACTTGAATATTTGATTATCAGACTAGTGAAATACAATATATCTACTACAAGTACTTGAGAAAGGAGAAACTTAGGGATTTTAAAGTATAGCACTGAGTGAAGGTCTTAGTGATAAGATACTGAAAGAGGTTGAATATAAGTAACTCTGCCATAAAAGACTGAATTAAAAAGTATCTCTATTATATGTTATAGCAACCACTCACCAGAATGGCACTTGTAGTTTGCTTACTTCAGCAAAGCTCTCAGAAGGCTATCTAGTAGTGGGGATTACAAGAGAACTCAACAAGGAGCCCTCACTGTATTGCTTCTCTATTTATATAAATACAATGTGGTCTGTGCTACAACAATATCTACTAGCCCTTATGTCCATGCCTTTACCTCATGTCCTATTACTCATCTACCATGCTTCTACCTCAAGGCCACCATGCCATGTCCATGTGCCCTGACATCATACTCTTTAATCTCTGTCACCATATGTGTACCATATGTATACCATGAGGAACCATTGTCTCTTGACGTCATCCCTAACCCTAACTCTTCTCTAGACTCTTTCCAATCCTTCTAGACCCTAAGTCCTTCCAGACCGCTCTAGACTATTCCAGCTTCTATCACATGACTTCCAGGTCATGTGCTCTCCATCCATTGTAGACTAATAATAATACTATCTATCTATGTTCAGCTAACCCTAACCCTAGCCAAAGTCTGTTCATACTCTTATCTTATAACATTATAGAAAATAGAGTACTTGTAGAGTTTGGGTTTGAGTACAACACTGCCATAAAGAACATGTTGTGGAAATAAGGCTATTATGGAAAACAGGCTTTTGTCAGAATTTAAATAAGATATTACTACCACTGAGAATAAGCTTTTAATCAAGTAGACTTGACATATAATAGTATTCCCTCCTTAGAAATAAGTCCTTGAAGTCTTATTCAGTTTATCCAGAAAATTTGTGATGGTGTCTAAGTTAATATAAAAGAAGAAATTTTTTGCTTCTTTCTTCTTACCATCATGTCTTCTCCACAATTCTCTACTATCTTAGAAATAGATGCCAAAATCCTCAATTATTAATGCAACAAGATAAGAAAGTGATATAAAAAAGAGTAACAGCTTCAAGCCTATCTGGAAAAGATGGTGAGAACATGATATGCCAAGTAGATTACTTAGAAAGCAAAGCTGGCAGAAAAAACTAAAGCAAAGAAAGAGGCTATATAAAAGCAGTATAAGGAGAAGGAAGCTAGAAGGTGATAAGAGAAAGAGTTAGAAAGATTCTGGAAGGAAGTCTTAATAAGGAAGTCTAATATAATAGAAAGTATTGAGGTCTTACCAATTGCTGGGACCAAAAGAAGAGAGATTTTTGAGATTTCCTCAGAGAATGAGGCTAGGTGGCAGCTAACAAAGAAGGCCAAAGGAAAACAAACCAAGAAATACTACACAGAAGATGTAGTGAAAATAGGAGGCAAAAAATCCTATAAGAGGTGTATGTATGCAGAATATGAATACCTAGTATACTATAGTAGATAAGTAGCATGTTTATTTATTTTACTATTTTACTGAAGTTTCTTCTTCTTTAGTTAATGTTATGGCAACCACTAGACACAAAGTCCAATAGCTACACAAGCGAGTAAAGCTCTCAGTAGGTAATCAAGTGAGAAAAATCACAAGAGAACTTGACAAGGAGTCTCTGCTAAATTAGGGTCCTATATATACAAAACATGCCTGGTCTGTGCTACCAATAATTAAGCCTGCTCTATTGTCCATGCTACAACCTCATGTCTGCCTCATTCTCTACTCAAGGCCACTATGTTGTATACATGTGCCCTGACATCATCTTCTAGATCCTTTCACCATGTTCTAGGCTTATGATGTCACATCATGTGATCTGTCATGTGACTGCAGTGTCACATGCCTCTTCATTGTCCAAAAGAAAAATAAAAATAAATAAAAATAAAAATTGTTAGTGTTCAAGTGTCCCATAACAGTTAATCACTGGTCTACACAGAGTGTATTGCTATAAAGTAGTAGTGTATTTCTTATTAAGATATTACTACTGGCAAGAAGGAGAACTCTATATACAGCAGGGTTCTGAGTGCTATTAAAAAAGCACTCTGGAAACTTATTAAGGAATACTATAAAGTTAGAAAGTCTCTCTAAGACTTGGTGGAGGGCTAGGAGAGGAATATAATGCAATTTGCAAGGATTGGGGTCACAATTAATATGAAGTAGAAGCTAGTAGAGTTTATAAGAGAAAATTGTTATAATCACAAGATCTTAGAGTTGGTCAAGAGAAAAAACCTTGTATTGGGTTAACACAAGAGAACTTGATAGAGAACTTCTATATAAGATTATTTACCTTATATACTAATATCTAATGGTCTGTGTAAGCAATTTCTAGCCTACCCTAAATGACCATGTGTATCACATGTTGTATGACATCATCTCTTCCAGAATGTTCTATGTCCTTCTATATGTCACATGACTTATGACCATGTCATCTGATATGATCTGCTGTGTAACAGCATGATCTTGTCACTTTAACCCTAATCCTAGTTCTAAAAATAAAATAAATGAAAATAAATCAAAAATAAAATAAAAATGAGAAGAGAAAATAAGAAAAATTAAGTTCACTTCTTGCAATCTTGATAAAAATAAGAAAGAAAAAGATAAAAAAGAAGAAAAAAATAAAGAAGGGTTTATAAAATATATTAATGAATATGAATTTGTTTTTGCTTTGTATTTGAATTTACTGAGTGAGTTAAGTAAAAAATTAAAATAGTTAAAAGAAAAAATAAGATAGAAGTTAAAAACCAAAAGTAAAAAGAAAAATCCTGTGAAAAGTACATAGAGACTAGAATTAGATAGAAATAGAAAAACAAATTAAGAGAAATTCTGTTGAAAGTGTATAAGGCTAAGGTTGAGTTATAGCAGTTGTCAGAGTCAAGAACGATAGATTTTATTTTATTTTATTTCTCTTTTTATTCTTCTTTATTTTCCTTTATTTTTCATTGTTGACCAAAGGCAAAAAAGACACAAGGTGACATTGTTACATGTCATAGTCACAGAAGTCACACACTCATGTGATATAATAGAACAATATAGAAGGTTTTAGAGATAATAATGTTATATAGTATGGTTAACATATGTCAACCTCAAGATGAACACATAGTTATTAGGGTAGGGCTAAAAGAGTATAGCATAGATCATTAGTAGTTTGTATATAAGATAGATGTTTGTACTTAGAAACTCTATTGAGTTCTCTTGTGTTATTCAATACAAGAGTGTGTTTTTCACTTAACACTGAGCTTAAGTCATAACAGCAGTGTGGTCAAGACAATGGTAGAAAACTAAGCTTGGTAGAGTAAGCAATGTGAAAATCAGATACTAAGTCAACAGTATAAGTAAGTTCAGTAATGAGAAGCCACTCAGATTTGTCTTTAGTATTTTTGTATCCTAGCTAGATAATCTTATAAAGAAGCTTGCAAGTCTGTCAGTAATCAAATTTGAAGTCTACTATTTGTGAGATTTCATACTCAGATTTCTTATCAATTATAACTGGTATAGTAATTAGTTAAATTCTCTTAGAAAACATGTTGAAAGTGATGGACTCAAGCATAAAGATATATAAAGTATATAAACTTTGAAAGATAGAGGGTAAACAACAGAGTATTAGACTAAGAAATGATTTTGTAAGGTCTGAGATATTTTTCAGAAAGTTTCTTTAAGAGCTAGACAGTCTTTAAGAATTGAGCCTTAACAAAGACTTTACATACTAATTGACTATATCTGATATCTACTTCAGATAATCATTATCTTATCTACAACCTTTTGTTCTCTTTTTAACAATAACTTCTATGATACTTGACAACTCAGAGTATATATAGTAATTTATTATTAAAAAGACACTTCTTGTATTTAAGAACAATAGCCACCATATATAGCTTCTTAGTCTGATAATTAACTTGAATTAAGTGTTATACTTGTTACAAGTTTTCATCTAAACTACCTTCTTTTTTAAATACAACTACATAACAAAGCAAGCTAGATACAACATTTTTAATTGAAGCCAAAATCATTATTCATATAGTATCTACTTCAAAATCTACTTCTATATCTGTATCTGCTAAGTTATGTTATCCATTTCATTTTTCATACTACATTTACAGATCTATCCAGCAAGTGTAAATTGTCTCTAACATATGCTAGCTTAGCTAAAGAACATATAGTAGGAATATTCACAAAGTTGAATATCTTATTACTAGAGTTGAAGATAAGAGTAGGTATATAACATCTGTTGTAATATCTGGCTATGTTCTTCTGAAATTTACAAATAACAGCCTTGGCTTCTTCTAGTGTAGACTTTATTTGTTTCATAAACTGTAATATCTTCTTAAGTTTAAATTTCTTCTAGTAAGATTTGTAAGGAGACTAAATTTTCTGAGACTTTTCTCTTCTGTATTTTTTAGCTGATCTGTGTTCTACAATTCTTTCCCACATCTACACTCATCTGTACACTGATTTTCTATACTCTAGGCTCCTTCAAGCTGTACACCAATACTCCTAACTATCTGGATATGTTATTTAATTCTCTTTTCCACACTCCTTTGCTCTTCCACAATACTTTATGGTCTTCTGAAGTCTTCTAGTGTTATCTGCATATCCACTTATTCACTTTTTTATGTTCCAAAAGTACCTGCTAAGCATTCTGGCTCTCTTCCAATTTGGTTTATCTATTCTGAATGGTTTCTGATTACTTAAGTATTATCTTTCCTTGCTTATGTAATCAGAATTCTAACACATTAAAATAAACCTATTATTATATAGAGTATGTTAGGAACAGACCAGTCACTGAACCAGTTATGCTAAGAGTACATAATGTTAAGCTTAGCTTTGACATCTCGCTGGTACTATATATGTACTTCATACTGTACTCCTGACAGAGTAGTCATCACCTTCAGAAATTCTTATTCTATTCTCTTAAGATTTCCTAAAGATGAGTATATAGTTCAGTAATTTCTTGGATAATAGACTTAGGATTTCTTAGAGATTTGATGTTTTGCTCTTTCTCTCAGTTGCCTCAACAGTATTGAAAAGAAGAAGGGATTGTTGAGTGAACAAGTGTATATGATTGTTATATTCACAGCCAAGAAAAAGAGGTTATACTAGTTATCTTGTCATTTGTTTATAAAGAGCTGAAAATACTGGTTAAGTTTTTAATTAATCTGTTTAGTCTGTTTGTGTCAAGTAAGAAACATATTTAGAAGAGAAAATTATTTGTAGGAAAATTATAGAAGATATCAGAAGAGTGTGAGAATATCATTCAACATATATAGATATAAATTCTAGATAACCTTGGCTTTAGCAAATATACTACACCTCTCTATATTACAGTAGTCATATTTAAGAAAAGAATATTCATAGAAAGCAGAATATAAAGAAAGTTGGACTTTTAAGCATAGGTATCAGAATAGTATACTACACTAACTGATTTTCAAGCTGGAGAACTATAGAGTATCTAGATGTCTAGTACTTAGTAACTAAAACTATATCTAAAGATTAGAGGAGACAAGTAACTACTCTAAGTATACTAAAGTTCTTAGAAATAGAGTCTAGAGTTTTATAAAGATCATGAGGAACTATGTAATTAGTTATAAATTGATTGGATATGAAAGAGAACTAGGTAGATTTATACCAAAAGAGAATAATGTCAAAGTTGAAAGCAGTAGACTTTATTTATTTTATTTCCTTTTTTCATTTTTATTTTCTTTTTGATTTATTCTTCATTTTTCTATTTTTAGAACTTAAGGCTAGGATTAGAGTGACAATATCACACTGTCATACATCAATCACATCAGATGACATAGTCATAGTAATAGTCACAGGTCATATGATTTATAAAAGAATATAGAAGGTTCTAGAAAAGATGATGTCATACAATATGTACAACACATGTTGACCTTAAGGTTAACACATGGCTGTTTAGGGTAGGCTAGAAGTAATTAGCATGGACTATGTAGCTTTAGTATATAAGATAGACTATCTTGTATAGAGCTTTCTATTGAGTCCTCTTATATAAACTCTATACAAGGTTCTTTCTTTTGACCAACTCTAAGGTCTTAAGTTTGTAACAAATAAGTAGGTAGAAAAGAAGATATTCTCTTCTATAAATGTTCTGAGTAAATTAGATATTAAGAAAGCATTATTCATTATATAGTCAGATAAATTAGATATATTTGGATGAGTATGTAATAGTCTGTTGATTTACAGATGCTAAGCAGTAAATAATATAATTCTAATCTTAAACAAGTGATATAGTTTTCTCATGAACAGAGTGACAGATTGAGATCTATGGTCAAATACAATATATATAAAGAGTTATCAAATACAATATATATAAAGAGTTATCAAGAACAAAAAGTATAAACTTAGTTTTTTCTCATTTATTTTATTTTATTTTATTTTTGATTTACTTTTGTATTTTCTATTTATAGAACTTAGAGTTAGGGTTAGTCATGTGACACAAGAAAAAAGGCATAGAAGGTGTTAGAAGGATGATGTCATACACACAATGTATGTTGGCCTTGAGGTATACACATGGCTGTTTAGGGTAGGCTAGAAGTACATAGCATGAACCATGTGCCTTTTGTTACAAACTCAAAACCTTAGAGTTGGTTAAGAGAATAAACCTTGTATTAGATTAACACAAGAGAACTTGATAGAGAACTCTGTACAGGATTGTCTACCTTATATACAAATACCTAATGGTCTGTGCGAGCTATTTCTAGCCTACCCTAAA
>Ga0157358_1001261_pt1 | contig 11046 bp, 4 predicted proteins | sample AttcapACBM2_FD_111484 | JGI IMG/M metagenome (GOLD analysis project Ga0157358, IMG submission 111484) | Fungus gardens microbial communities from leaf cutter ant in Botucatu, State of São Paulo, Brazil - Atta capiguara ACBM2 | ecosystem: Host-associated > Fungi > Mycelium > Unclassified ...
AGCACAACTTGCAAGAATTGGAGCTATAATCAATATGTAATGGAAGCTAGTAAAGTTTTTAAGAGAAAAGAAGATAAAGAAGAAGAAGAAGAGAAGGAGAATGGAAAAGAGTCCATAGAAGAGTTTAAAGAAGTTGAGAAGGAGGTGTTGGTATAGATGCTATTATCTATCTCTTACTAATTAAAATTGTTTTTAGAATACTACTCAATAAGATTTGTTTTTTTTGTTGTACTTCTAACTGTGTGAAAATAAGAAGAAAATATCAGGATAGTTAGAAGAAAAATAAGATAGAAGTTACAGACTGAAAATTAGAAAGAAAACTTTGTACAAAGTGCATAAAGGCTGAGGTTAGACAAAAATAGAAAAACAAATAGAATTTACTAAGGAAAACTATTGAAAGTGTATAGAGGCTAGAGTCAAGTTTGAACAGTATGATTAAGATGATAGAAAGAAACTAGACTTGATAGAATATGTGACATAGAAATCAAATACCAAGTTAGTAGTATAAGTGAGTTCAGTGGTAAGAAGCCACTCAAATTTGTCTTCAGTATCTTTATATTAAGAATAGGAGCAGAGGTAAATATCTTCTTAAGAAAGTTGAAAGCATTATAGTAGAAGAAGTCAAACTTCCAAGAGATGTTCTTTCAAGTAAAGTAGGTTAATAGAATAATGTTAGAGTCTAAGACAATAGACTTTAAATATTTTCTTTTCTTTTCTTATTTCTATTTTCTATTTTAGAAACTTAAGGTTAGGGTTAGAGTGACATCATTATCACACTGTCATACATCAGTCACATCAGATGACATGGTAACAGTAATAGTTATAAGTTACAAGATCACAGAGAAGAATATAGAAGGTTCTAGAAAGATAACATTATAACAACATATCTTACATATGTTGGCCTTGAAGCAAACACATGGTCTTTAGGGTAGGCTATGAAAGTAGTAGCACAGACCATTGTAGTTTAGTATAAAAGGTAAATGATTCTGTACAGAGTTCTCTATTAAGTTCTCTTATGTTAACCCAATACAAGATTTATTTGCTTAACCTACTCTAAGGTCTTGAGTTTGTAACAGCAAACACAAATTTGTAATATCAATGTTTTCCTTCTCAAAACAGTACACTACCTTGCTGTATCTACAATATGTACCCAACTGGAGGCTCTCATGAATGAGGAACTTTAATTAAGCTTAGAAAGTGAGCTAGTGTCCAAGCTTACAATGTACCAGAATATGGCTACCAGACTCTTACAGAGAACAAGAGTCTCTGGTACTGGCTTTAACAAGTTAAGACTTGCAATAAGCACCTAACTGCAGTATAAGAGGCTACAAAAATTGTAGAAGCTACAGTAGCTATAGACCATCTTAAATAATGAAATGAATGAATTTCCATCAATTATATAACTCCAATAACAAGTCAGCTACACAATGGGACACTTTAAGCTCACAGACAATGAATACATCCTTTTGAAACAATACTAAGGTTGCTTTAAATACTAACATTTTTATATTGAACATACTGATACTAACTGTATAGCTGAATTTATGATATGCTGATCCAGTAAAAAAGAAGGTTCTAAGAATTAAAACTGAACCCCTTTAGATATCTATGCAAATATTTAAATAAGATGCTTTAGAAAATACTAATAAAACATCTTCTGAGTATATCAAGCCTTATATATCTTATTTTTCCTAGATCTACCCCAAACTTCTTATCATATTTCCCTTCTATCTGTTAGGAACAGGCCAGCCACTGAACCAGTTACACTAAAAGTGTGCAATGTCAAGCTTAGCTTTGACATCTGGCTGGTACTATATATGTACTTTATACTGTACTCCTAACACTGTCCTTCTTCTACCCTATATTGTTATGAGATGCTTTGGACATGGACAATTTTTATTTTCTTTTTCTTTTATTTTCTGACTTTATAAAAATTTTGTTTTTCTTTTCTTTTCTTTTTAAGACAATGAAAAGGCACATGACATCGCAGTCACATGACATGTCACATGATGTGACGTCATAAGCCTAGAACATAGTGGAAAGATTTAGAAGATAATGTCAGAGCACATGTATACAACATGGTGGCCTTGAGTAGAAAATGAGGCGGACATGAGGTTGTAGCACGGACCAGATGTATTTAGTATATATAGAATGCTAATTTAGCAGAGACTCCTTGTCGAGTTCTCTTGTGAAATTCCCACTAGATATCCACCTAAGAGATTTACTCACTTGTGACGCTATTGGTCTTTGTGACTAGTGGTTGCCACAACATATATGTTAAGCCACTTATTGATACTGGTGTTCAGATAGATCTGATTAGAAGAGATATCATCAAAAAACTAAGGTCAAAAATAGTCAAGATGAAGACACCACAACATATAGTTGGTTATTTTAGGGGAGAGACTTCCAAAAAGCTATAGTATAGAATATTGTTTATACTCACCAGTGTAGATAATATCTTGTGGAAATCTAATGTTGTGCATATGATTGTGACTAATAAATTAGCTTACTCTATATTGCTTAGCCTAACCTTCATTCATTTTAATTATTAATGCTAAGACAGGAATTATTATAAACAAACATTATGAATATAACATCATATCAAATAGCAAGATACTGACCTTTCCCATACTGATTATGGAGGTATTAGATATCTCTTCTAGATTTAGTAAGGAGATATTTCTTAATATAATAGATATCCACCTTCAAGAATTAAACAGAAAGTACTGCAAATAGTTCTCCAACTGTTTTGAGGAAATACCACATGTACACCAACTTTCTACAAACATCTACTATCATATCAAGCTCGAAGACCTCTCTATCTCTTTTACAGCTAGAATATACTTCTACCCTTGAAAACTATAAGATATATGAAAGATACTAATTGACAAATACCTTACAGCAGGCTGTATCTGTCTATCATTCAGCCTATATTCATCAAGTATCTTCCTAGTTTTAAAGATAAATTCTACAGTCTTACTATGCTAGGTAGATAATTATTAAAGACTCAATAACAATATAGTGAGAGATTGGATACTACTACCATACATTAAGATAATTCTTGCTGATATGTATTAGAGTTAAAAGCAATGGACTCTATTTATTTTTCATTTATTGTTTAAAACTTGGGATTAAGGTTAGTATGATATTATATGTGACTATCACAAATTGTCACACATCAGTCACAAGTCACATGATTATATGTCACATGAAATATTCTAAAAACTCCTGAAACAAAATAACATTATACAGTATGTTTTACACATGTTAATCTTAAGAATAATACATGGCTCTTTAGGATAGGCTAAATGGAAGTGTAGCATGGACCAGTAGTCTAACATATATAAGATAGACAGTTTTGTATCTAGAACTCTATTAAGTTCTCTTATGTTAACCCTAATACAAGATTTTTCTTATTAACCAACTTTAAGGTCTTTGAGTTGTAACAATGTAGGCTGTGGCAAGTTCTTTGGAAAAATTAATATAACAAACTCATTTTTCAAACATTAGTACATCTGAATAACATACTCCCTACTATAATAAATACTCTCTTTAGAATGTATAAGTAGACAGTAATATCTATAGAAGGCATAAATGTTATGAACTTAAACCTTTAGAGTTAGGTAAAAGAACAAACTCTTGTATTAGAGTAAACACAAGAGAACTTGATAGAGAGTCCTTTACAAAGTAGTCTATCTTATATACTCCTACAGATGGTCTGTGCTAGCTACTGTGCACCCTACCCTAAATGACCAGGTGTAAAGCATGAGGCCAACATGTGGTGTCCATATTATATGACGTTATTTTGTTCCAGAACCTTCTACTTTTTTCTCTTCTATCCCGTGATCAATGTTGTGACCACACCATTAGATGTGACTGATGTAACTGATCACTTCTAACCCTAACCCCAGAGTTCTAAAAATAGAAAAGATGAAAAATAAATCTAAAATAAAATAAAAATGAGAAAGAAAAATAAAAAAACAAAGTCCCCTTTCTGCAATCTTGACAATAAATACCCTAGCTACATATTAACAGCACATAATGCAAGCATTACTACTTCTTATAGGAGAAATATGCTATGTGTACATGAATGATATCATCATTTGGTCAAGCTCTATAGAAGAATATATAAAAAACATCTGAAAAGTACTATAACTTTTCTAAAGGATGCAACTATACTATTCTCTCAAGAAAACAGATTTATTTACCTGACAGATTAACTTTTTAGAACACATTGTATCTGCCAAGAATATTTGTGCAAACCCAGCCAAAATAAGCCAAATTCTAGACTGGCCTATTCTTAGATTAACTACAGAGATATGAGACTTTCTTGGACTGGTGAGATATTTGGCCATATTCATATCCATTTAGTAGAATATATAGTAATACTAGATGGACTGGTAAGGAAAGAATTTGATAGAGCCTTTCCAAAATGGTCAGAAAGATACCAAAAGGTGTTCAAGACTATCAAAAAGATTATTACTGAAGCTAAATGCCTAGCAATAATTGACTACAATTTCAGAGAAACAATATATATAATAACAGATACAAGTCTAATAGAAACAGGAGCCATATGAAGTGTGGGATACACCTAGGAAAAGGCTCACCCAGTAGTCTTTAACTTCTCCAAATATACCCTAGTCAAAAAAACTATTCTGTTTATGAACAGAAAATGCTTGCTATTGTTAAGATACTCAAGAAATGGTGTTTTCACCTTCTTGAAGCACAATTTCTGGTATCTATAAACCATTACACTCTCAAATACTTCAAGAACTAAAAAGAATTATCATATTATCAAATCTACTGGGCTGACACTCTAGTACAATATGACTTTGACATCAAATATATCAAGGGCTCAGACAACACAGTCACAGACTCACTATCTAGATATTTAGAACATGCATCTTTTCTAGAGACTACAAAAAAATCAATATCTTTCAGTAGAGTGAAGTTAATAGTGGCTACTCTCAAACTAGAGATAGACTTGGCCCTTTTTGAGAAGATCATAAAAGAATATGATATTGATAAGTGGTGTATAAAGCTGAGAAACAACCTAGTCTTACATAAAGAAGCCTATTGCGACCCAACAACTAATCTCTTATTCCTAGATAGAACATCATATAACAAATGTTATTTTAGCTAGCTCATGATATACTTAGACATTTTGTATTTGACAAGTACTATGAAAAATTAAGAGAAAGCTACTTCTGGCCACAAATCTATTATAATCTAAACAACTTCTACATTCTGTTATAATTTAAAGATCTTAGAGTGGATCAAAGAAAGGAAACCTTGTATTGTTAACACAAGAGAACTCAATAAAGAATTCTGTACAAGATTGTCTACCTTATATACTCCAGACTAGTGGTATGTATTATACTATTATTAGCCTACCCTAAATAATTATAACATGCTTATATGACATTATTTCTTTCAGATCTTTCTACTACTTTTCATTATAACACATGATCATGTGACTATGTGATAATGACATGTGACATGGTATTAAACCCTAACCCTAAATTCAAAAATTAAAAACAAATTGAAAAGAAAAGTAAAAATGAGAAAGAAAATAAAATAAAACTAAGTCTAACTTCTGTTATTCTGATATATTCTCTTCTGTATTGAATACATGTGAAACAAGAGCAATACCTCTAAGCCAGTGGGCCTCTTACATTTCCTTACAGTTCCAGATAACTACTTCAATAGTATTAATATTAACTTTATTGGCTCTCTGCTAACAGACAAAGAGTATAATAGTAATAATGATAATAGATCAACTAGTCTTAGCAGATATCTGATTAGTCTAATGCCAGGCAACAAACATAGCCTAAAAAGTAGCATGTCTATTCCTTGACAACTAATATTATGAGAATAGGCTTCTTCTGAAAGTTATAACCAATCACAATAAACTGTTTGTTAGTAAATTCTGATAGAAGTTGCATAAACAGACAGAAGTAAAATTAAAAATGTTATCAGCTTATTATCCAGAGACTGATAGAGCAGTGAAGTGTACAAACAAGACAGTAAGTCAAATGTTATGTTACTATATGGATTAACAATAGAAAAGATGGGTGAAGACATTATCTAGAATATACTTTTGCATTATAAACATAGTTAACATATCAACTAGCTACTCTCTCTTTCAACTATGCTCAGGATTCTTACTGTAGCTAATTCTCTCCTTAATTAAAGCCATTTAAGATACTCAAAAGCATCCCAAATACTTGAATAGCTTCAAAAGGACATCAAGGATGCCCAAGACTCTCTCATAACAACAAAGATTCAATAAGCCTATCATGCCAACTCATACTATGCAGTGGAAGATATCTATCAAGAAAAAGATATAGTAATACTAAGCACAAAAAATTACCACTCATAATACAAGTCTAGAGGGAATAAATGTTCTGTTAAATTCATGCCAAGATATGATGGACTATAGAAGGTTATCAAGGCCTTTCCAGAATATATACTGGAACTTCTCAACTCAGGCAATATTTTTTCTTTCTTTTATATAAGTTAATTATGCTGTTTTCGGCCAAACAATCTCAGTCTCTTTCCCTCCTGGAAACTTACTCAGCCAGGATCTATTCTCTTATTTGATGGCACTGAAGAACAGCTTGTAGATCAAATTCTTGATGAGAAGAAAATAGGCTGAGGCAAACATTATCTGGTGGCCTTTAAAGAATAGAGCTCTAAACATAATACTTGGCTACCAGATGCAAAATTACAAGAGAATGAGGCTCTTGACTAATAGAAAAAAAAGAGAAGGATCTAAATTTTACAGAGTAGGAGAGAGTGTAATCCTAAAGGTTACCACTATACAGATAAGATAAGATAATATTTCTCCCTTTTTGTTCCTACATCACACTATTTGGCTAAACACTATACAATATCCAAAGCTACCTGTGATGTCTTCTTAGTCTTAATTCCAGATATCACAGCTTTAAACTCCTAATTATAGACAACTGAGCTGAGTGAGGTTCTTTGGACTTATAAGATATCAATGATAATGAGAGATAAATAATGAATGATAATTGATGTTGTTAAGTCTAAAGTCTAATTCTCAGATATATACAAAATAGTAATAGTCTGTATACAAGCTGTTTCCATTACATAATCAAAACTTGTATCTAGCAAGGCTGTCATCTATTATAGCAGATGTCAGGCTAATTTCCAATGCAAGTTTGATTGTAGGAATTTGTTCAGTTGTTTCTAAAATAATAGCTAATGAAACTTGTAGTTACTGATGGTCTGATATCTGTTATCACTTTTGTATATTTCACATATATGTGAATAGCCCTCATTTGGAGCTTTCCAATGCAACCTGGTTTGTGAGAATCAGTTTACTAGTTGTGGAAATACAAGTTAAATGAAGTTTGTTTGTAATAAGTATATAATACCAACCAGAGATTGTGCACTCTCTTCTAGATTGATCTTGAGATCATACAGATGATGAAAAGTGAGAACTTCAGCTTTAGACTTACTGAAAATGTCAGTGAATTCATAATACTTGAAAGAGACATTAAAGTCCAAAACAGGATTTTATTAAGGTAGTTTTAACTAAAGACCTGTTAGACATGGTTTACATCTTGTTATCTGAGATCCAATAAGGGTTACTTAGAAGTCTAAATGAGTTGTTTATGCATTATCTGAGAATATAAAAGTGGAAGTTAAAATGATCTTCAGCTTCAACTTATATACTACATTTTTACAAGTCACACTAGCCACATATTTCAGAAGAGCTCTTGAGAACTAGGAAGATAAAACCACTGAAAGATAATGAGATTGTTACAATTGATATCTCCTGGTAAAAGCATGTACAAGGGTAAAGGGTATGACGATGTGATTGGCTATGCCACATGTAGTCTCAGTCAGCACCTCATGCAGTAGGTGTTGTTATCTTACTTTATCCCTGTGGTCTCCTCATGTTGTACTCTTTATGTATGCCTTGTTGTTTTACTATGGACTTGTATATATAGCATAAATACACTCCTGTATCCTTATACTTTACCACTTATACATCTCCCTTACTCTTCCTCAAGTCTTTGCCTTAGTTGCAACCTGAGCTCAAGCTTAAGGTTGTTACAGAGATGCATTATTGCCAACACTGGAGATAGTGTTAATTTTCAGAATTATCATATATCCTCTGATATCCACATTCTTCTAATGCAAATAACACTCCATTTCCAATCATCCATCAATCTGAAAACTAAAACCCTATATTTCTCATTAATTTCATAGAGTCTGAATAATAACTCTCATGGTGCCCAACTACCCAGAGTATACACAGTAGTAGAATATCATTAGATTGTCACTTCTATATTTAAGAACATAGTTACTATGTACTATTCTCCAGTCTGATAATCAACTTGAACTATGCCATATATGCACTTATCTGTTCAAACTCCTAATATCCAAAATTATGACCCTATGATATATAGGCTAGATGCAATATTATCTATTGAAGCCAAGGTCATATTATTCATGCAGCACCATTTCTAGCTTTTTTTCCAAAACTTGACTTGCTAAGTCATCTTTCTATTTTTACCTTCTATGCTATTATCATGGATAAGCCTAGTGAGTGTAGATTACCTCTAACAAGAATAAGGCTATTACAGTGTAAACTACTAGCTTATATACTAAGTATATTACCTAGGGTAGTTATCTAGTATAGAAACTGCTAAGTAAGTTATCCTGGTTTTTAATGATGTCAGAGATAGAGCTTTATAGAGTTGGCAAGGTTTTTGTGAGGTAGAATGGAGATGATTGATCTGCAATACAAAATATCAGTGAATATAGATAAAAGAAGGGGCATTGCTCATAGGTTAGAACAGATGTGGCTAGACTTGGATATGATAAGATCAAAAAAGAAGACAAAGAAACAAAGAAAAAGTGGGGGTCCAAAAAAATGAATATATTAAGCCTGATAAGACTCATTACTATATAAGAAAGTTTAATATGAATTTTAGTCTGTGTAGTGTTCTCAGATTGCTTTCTATTTTTCTAAGGATTTCTTAGAAACAGCTGTAGAAAAATTAGCAGCTATTAAAACACTATGGCCTTTAAAAGTAACTGTGGTCTGCTTCTTAGGACAGAAGTCAAACTTAGATTTTTCTGTCCTATAATAGAGGCACAGATTGTTTTCAAGGTATTTCTTGCACTTACTATTAGTCAACTTGTCATTGAACTTATAGAATTGTGATTTTGAAGTCAGAAAGGTTGCAAGTAGAACTATAACAGAAAATTTTGCAGATAGAACTGTTTAGAAGTGATAGCAAACTTAAGAGTCTGATAATATTGTCAGGTATAGTTTATACCAGATAGTGAAAGCCTATGAGATTAGCTTAGAAATATACTAAGTGTGAATTAGAAGATAGAACAAAGTCTAAAGAAAGTGAATGTTGATAGTGGTAATGTTGTCAAAGAATACCAAAGATAGAGTTCAACTAAAATAGTTGATTATCAAACTAGCAAAATACAATATATTTACTAGTCTTATATACAAGTATGATAGAGAGAAGAAACTTAGGAGTTTTAGAGTATAGCCTCAAGTCAAGGTTTTAGTAATGAAATACTGAAAGGGATTAAATAAAGAAACTCTACCATAGAAAGCTAAGTTGGAAAGAAGTATTTTTGCATGAAAGATAAAGTACTTATGGGGTTTAGGCTTGATTATATTCCTACTGTGTGAATGTCTGGTAAAAGTAAGGCTATTATAGAAGATGAACTTTTGTTGGAGTTTTAACAAGACATTACTGCTGTAAAGGATAGGCTTTTGAACAAATAGACTTAGTATATGATACTAGAAAAGTATATGGCAAATATGTTATATAAATAGGACAATGCAAAGCTTAGTGAGGAGTATTTAAAAAAGTTGGAGAGAAACTTTAAAGAAAAAGTAATATTAGAATTGAAAATAGTAGACTTGATTTTTCTTGAAGATCTAAAGTTAGGATTTAGTATGATATTGCAACTGTCACATCTCTGTCACATGTCACTGTCACATGATCATATAATACATAGAAAGACAGAGAAAGTTCTGAAATAATGATATTATATAATATGTTCATTATATGTTAATCTCATATATAATATATTATACTAAGAACTCCATTAAATTATTTTATATAAATCATATACAAGATTCTTTTTTAATTAATTACTAAGCTATAAGTTATAATAGTCTTCTATTATTCTAAATATATCCTGCCTCTTTGGATAATATTTTAAATATTTCAACTTAGATTCCTAACTATCTCTATGTCAGACATACAAAGGTTGGATCTTAGCTTCTTTATTTAATTTCCTTTTTTTTCTTTTTTTTCTTTATTTTGATCTAGGGTTAGGGTTAGAGTGATACTATGATCATACTATCATTAGTATTGCTAATGCTTGTATCAATCTAGGGTTCTAGCCATCTTATTTCAAATGATCTATGATGGTAATCATCCCTAAGCCTAAAAAACAATCATATGACTCCCCCAAATTGTTCAGGCTGATTGTCCTACTCAATACAGTGGGCAAATTGATTGAAAAAGTCATTGGAAAGAGACTTCAGTTTCTTATCATGTCAAATGATTTCATTTACCTAGATCAACTAGGGGGCTTGAAATTCAAATCTATGACAGATGTGGGTGTGGCTCTCACATACATCATTTGGTCTGGTTGGGTTAAGAATCTTTCAACAAGCACACTTGCTTTTGATATTGCACAGTTCTTTCCTTCTCTTAACTATTGCCTCTTTACTCTCATTCTAAATAAAGCAGAGTTCAACAACTGCATCATCTTATTCTTTACTAACTATCTCATAGACAAAAAGACAAATTATTTCTGTAACAATTTCATCTCCCCTTCATTTGATGTTAATGTTGGTGTTGGCCAAGGCTCCATGCTCTCTTCTATTCTATCAGCTCTTTATCTTTCTCTGTTTCTCTATATTTTAGAAAAACATCTAAAAAATCTCAAAATTCCCATCTCTATCATTTTGTTTGTTGATGATGGACTATTCATTTCCTAAAGCAAATTCTTCCACATTTCTAACTG
>Ga0157358_1001262_pt1 | contig 11045 bp, 8 predicted proteins | sample AttcapACBM2_FD_111484 | JGI IMG/M metagenome (GOLD analysis project Ga0157358, IMG submission 111484) | Fungus gardens microbial communities from leaf cutter ant in Botucatu, State of São Paulo, Brazil - Atta capiguara ACBM2 | ecosystem: Host-associated > Fungi > Mycelium > Unclassified ...
CAGGCGGTAGACCTTGAAGATCGGCAGCGGTCGCAGCGATAGACCTCAAACTTGATGATCTCCGTGTGGTATGTGGAGTGATAGAACCAGTACCTGGTCTGCCATTGGCTCTATCTGGATGAATAGATGCAGCGGAGGCAGCGGCAGATGAGAGAGAATAAGGCTGGGTAGAAGGAGGCCTGGGGCCAAACATATTTTTCAGATTCTGCACACTGCGCTCCTCAGGAACATCACAAAGACTGCGCCCACTTGCCATGGCTCAAGGCGAATGGCTTAGCAAATAAATTGTCTGATTGCGCCACACGTGACGAATCTGATTAATTGACCATGAGTGCCTCAGCTGCCGCTGTGTTTGAGTTCTGAGTTTTGCCGTCGAATTCGACAAAGTATACCAGCGCTGCCCTTGCAGAGGTCAATTTTTTCATATTAGATCCTAATATAGGTGAAGTTGGAGTGAAGAATGAAATGGCGGAATCCTGACACATCATCTACGTTCTTGTGATTTCGTTTCGCGAATTGGGGCCCATTGTCATAGGGGAAGATAATAAGAAAATAATAATAGAAAACCTTTTGCCTTGGTGATATTGCGCCTTGGCCAACACTCTCCTAGACACTATAGTTGCCTAAGTCATTTTATCTACCTGCTCCATCTACTCCCTTGCCTTTCCTGGCTTGTATAGTCCCAAGTCCACTGTAAAGTTTCTTGTCATATCTTCTCAGAAGTTGTTATGACTGTCACATCCTGTTCTAGCCATCCATTTCAATTCACAGATAATGTTTTCTCCCTTATTTGTACTCCCCAATCTCTTTTGGTGTAGATCACCTCTCTCTATTCCTCCTTGGATGTCCTTACTGTGTCAGAATTGAAGACAGTGGACTTTATCTATTTTTTTCATTTTCTCATTTTTGTTTTTATTTATTTTATTTTTTAAACTTAGGAATAGGGGTTAGTGTGACATCACATATAAATGTCATGCATCTGTCACATTTTACATGTCATAGTCACAAGTCACTGTCATACAATCACATATCACATAGAATATTATAGAAGGTCCTAAAACAATAGTATCATACAGTAGATATTATATATGTAAGGTAGATAGATTATACTTAGAAACTTTTGAGTTCTCTTGTGTTAACCCAATATAAGGTTCCTTTGTTGACTTAACTCTGAGTCTTCAATTGTAATATACTAGTTCTTTACCAACTCTATGAACTTCTATCTATGATATTTAAAATATGTTATGGCAATCACTAGTCAAGACAACTGATAGACTACTAAGTAAACTTAAAGATAAAGTATTTCATGAAGATCATAAGAGAACTTAACAAGAAGTTCTTGATGTATTCCTATACTATATATAATACTAGTACAAGTCCTACATATGTCATTTAGAACTCTACTATACTATTACTACAAGATGAATATGCTGCAATTATGCCTTTGATATTATAGTTCCAGTTTCTTTTACTATATTCCAGACCTATCATATTATATCATGTGATGCATCATATGACTGTAGTCACATGCCTCTTCATTATTATCCAAGAAATAAAATAAAAAATCAAATCAAAGAAAATCAAAATAAAATATAAAGATTTAAGTATACTATAATAGTATATAATCTGATAGTTATGCTGTAATAGCTCTATTCTGAAAATCAACCAAAGCTGACATCCTCTTTCAGTGTTGGCAATAACATATCTTATCATTTTCTAATATCCTTAATATTATAGTTTTAAGTTCAAAAGAGTTTAGACAAAAGATCGACTTTAGATTGAGTAATCACAAGAGAACTCAATGGAGTCCTAAGTACAAACTGGTCTATATGCATACTACAACTACTCTACTCTAAAGTATATGTACTTTTCATAAGGTTAATATATTATTGTTATGCTATATGATATTATTTGTTCTGAAACCTTCTACAACCTTCTCTGTGTTACATGATTGTGTAACAGTTGTGACATCATACTAAAACCCTAACCCTAAGTCAAAAATAATATAAAATGGAAAATAAAATAGAGTCTATAGTTCATAATTCTGACATCCAATCCTCTAAGCCTTCTAAGTCTTCTTTTAAAATATATAACCAGTGTAATTTATAGAGGCATAGCACATAAGCTGAAGCTGAAGTTTGTTCTGACTCTATCTTCTATGTTCTTGGATAATATATAACTAACTTATTTGGACTTCTGAGATGTCTTAGCAGATCTTAGATAACAGAATATGTAATATATCTAACAATGACTTAAGTCTTAGAGATAAGACAAAAGCACACTCTTGTATTGAACAATATAAGAGAACTCAATAAAGTTCCAAGTACAAGCTAGTCTACCTTATATATATATACTACAGATTGTAGTTTGTATGATACCTTCAAGTCCATATGTTTTTTATAAGGTTAACATGTTGTTGTTATACTATATGATATCACCTATTCCAGAACCTTTTATAATCTTCTCTATGTTATATGACCATGTGATAGGTGACATGCTTCTGTCATACTTTGTGACTTATATAACCATTCTATAAAACATTATACTACATTTTTTTTATCTAAGTTCAAAATTAAAAAAAGTAAAAGTGAAAACCAGAAATAAAATAAATAGAGAATGGAAAAATAAAATAAAATAAAAATAGAAAATAGAATAAAGTCAAGTTCATTGTTCACAACTCTGACATCCCTCTCTCTTTAAAATTTCTTCTTTAAAGAAACTTTTCCTTCTTCTACCTTGTCTAATTTCTTTATAACTTTTTTAAATACTCATCCTCAAATTTTCTATTATCTCATCCAAACAAAATCTTTGTTATATACTTCCATAGTAACTCACTCCTCCTAAACTCCTCTGTATTTGGATTTAACTTTGTCTTTTATAAGTTTTCATTCTTTTTTACTTCTTGTTGTCTAATCTCAGCACTTATTCTTTCTTCAACTTCTCTTTGGCCCCTGTCAGTCTGCCTCTTCATTTTTTTCAATGTTGCTCCAACTTCTTTCTAAACATTTCTCACTCTTTCTGCAAATTCTGTCACCTTCTCTACTTTTCCTTTCTTTCTAATATCTACTTTTATTCTCAACTCTCTACTATAATTTTTCATAAAATGCAATACTTTCATTGCCAAATAAATTTATTTTTTACTGGAAATTCTCTGTCACTAACCAATCTAGCCAATTCCTCTGTTAATATTTCATAAAGAACCTCAAGTACTATTCTAACTCTTGGTTCATTCATTCCATCTGCCCATTTGTCTATGGATGGAAAACTATTGACAATCTTGTTTCTATTCCTACTATCCAACTCTTTTATCAACTCTGCTACAAACTGTGGTCTTCTATCTGATATAACTCTTTCTAACAACCTAGGTAACTTCCACACATTATTTCTAAACAACCTCACTAATTCTTTTACCAATGTTTCTTCTGTAGTTGCCACAAAATATGCTATCTTTGACAATCTATCATATACCACCAATATTATATTCTTATCTGCCACTAATAGCAACTTAGTGATAAGGTCTAGTATTAAGTGTATTTACAGTTTCTCTAGTACTTCATTTGTCATCAACTTTTCTGCTAGTGCTTCTGTCCTATCTTTAATACTCTGACATAAATCACATCCTTCTATATATTTTTCCACATTCTTAGTTACCTCTGGCCACCAGTAATTTTTTGTTACTAACTCCATCATCTTCTATTTACCTCTATGTCCAGCTACTAGCATATTATGATATAACTGGATAACTTCTAATCTTAACTTCTCATTCTTCAGCATATATACCTTACCCTCTTTCAACACTAACTCTCTCTCTACTTCCTACTCATCTCCTCTCAATGCCTTAACCCTAGTCTTTTCCATTCTTACTTCTGGCAATGCTTCAAAGTGAAATCAAATCTTGACAAGTATGAGGCTTATCTAACATGTCTCCAATTCAACTTCTGTATCTTCATACAAATTCTTATGGTTAGTCCAGACTTTAAACTTGAATTTAGTACATTTTAACAAATACCTCTATGTCTCCAATTCTCTGAATACTGTCAACATTTCTTTATTTAAATTTCATATTTTTTCTGTTTCATTCAATGATTTTGAAAGATAAGCCACTAGTCTCCATCTCCCATTTATACACTCTATTAATAAAACTCCCTCTGTCCCATAATCTGACACATCTATCTCTATTATTATGTTCTTATTCAAATCTGAAGTCACTAGAATTGGTTCTCTTGTGAACCTTTTCTTCAATGCTTCAATTTCTTCTCCTGTCTTATCTCACACTTTCATTTTTGTTTTTTTCTAGTCAATTCATGTAATAGTTTTGCTATCTTGGCAAAGTCTTTCACAAATTGCCTATAATAATCAGCAAACCTCAAAAACTTCTGTATCTCTTTAAATGATCTAGGAACTGGCCAATCCAATACTACCTTCACTTTTTCTTCCTCTATCTTTATTCCATCTGGCCCTATTACAACTTCTAAAAATCCTACTTCTCTCATCTTCCACTTATACTTCTTTGGCTTTACATAAAAATCATTCACTTCCATCCTTGTCAAAATCTCTTCTATCAGCTTATCATGTTCTTCTTTGCTTTCTGTCCCTACCAACATATCATCAATAAAGCTTACTACCTATCTAGTGTCAATCAAGTCTCTTAGCAACTCATTTATCATGGCCTGGAATGTGGCTGGTGAATTCATTAAACCAAAAAACATAACTGTTGGCTCAAACAACTCTTCTGATATTGTAAAGACCACTTTCCACTTATCTCCCTTCTTTATTCTTATATTGTTATAATCCCATCTTAAGTCCAACTTTGTAAACAATTTCTTGGTCCCAATATTCTCAACAGTATCTAAAATAAGTGGTAATAGGCAGTTGTTCTTGATTTTTCACTCATTAAGATATAAATAATCTTGTATTATTCTCTTCTTACTATCCTTTTTCTATGAAGAATACTAGTGCAGTCTGTGGTGACTTTGACAGTCAAATATATCCCTTTCTTGTCTGCTCTTGAATAAACTCTCTCACTTCTTCTCTCACTTCTCTGAACAAGAAATAAAATTTCCTTTTTCTTGGTGTAAACCTTTTCTTCAAATATATTATATAATTCTATATCTTCCTCATTGGCATTCTCTCACTTGCTTTCTTTCTAAAACTTTGATTCACTTATGGAATTGTTCTAGAACTAACTTCTTTGCTTTCTCTTCTGATCTTACTGTTCCTTTATTATCATTCTAAATTTCCTATTCCTCTATTACCTTCTTTATTTTCATTCTTTTTTATTTTAATTTTACTTTTATTCTTCTTCTTCTTCTCTTCTTTTTTCTCTTTTGCTTTTTCCTCTTTTTATTTTTGTCATCCTAATTTTTTTTGCTTTTGCCTCCCCTATTTTCCACACTTCTCTGAACACCTTGTCATTTTTATCTCTTCTGTTTTCCAATCAATCTCAAAATTGTAACAGACAAAGACAAAAGCCCATGAGGTTGGCTCAGAAATATGTAAAGTATAAAAACAAGTCTGAGATAAAAGTTAGTACTAATATTAGTATGTTGCTATTGAATACTGGAGATTGAGTTCAATAGAAGTTATCTTTGTTGATTATCAGACTAGTAAATTACAGTGTAACTACTAGTCTTATATACAAGTCAGATAGTTGGGAGATACTCAGAGGTTTCAGTGGTGAAACACTGACAGAGATCAGATAGAAAAACTCTGCTGTTGTAGCAACCACTCGCCGGAACAGCACTCATAGTTTGCTTACTTCAGCAAAGCTCTCAGTAGGCTATCTAGTAGTGGAGATTACAAGAGAACTCAACAAGGAGCCCTTGCTGTATTGCTCCTCTATTTATATAAATACAATGTGGTCTGTGCTACAACAATATCTACCTGCCCTATGTCCATGTATTGTCCTCATGTCCTATTACTCATCCACCATAAGGCTACCATGCCATATACATATGCCCTGATGTCATACTCTTAATCTCTGTCATACATATGTATACCATGTGTATACCATGAAGAACCATTGTTCTTTAACATCACTCCTAACCCTAACTCCTATCTAGACTCCTCTTAATCCTTCTAGACCCTAAGTCCTTCCAGACTGCTCTAGACTTCTATCACATGACTTCTAGGTCATGTGCTCTTCCTCCATTGTAGACTAATAATTAATTACTTATCTATGTCTGGCTAATCCTAACCCTAGCCAAAGTCTGTCCACACTCTTATCTTATAATATCTGCCATAGAAGACTAAGTCTGATAGGAGTATTCTTATCATAAAAGACTAGATATCTGAGTTGTTGCATTAATATTATAGGAACATGCTACAAGAAGGATGGCTATTATGAAACATGAGTTTGTGTCAAAGATATAATAATAATAATACCACTATGATGTTTTATTTCTTGAGAAAAAAGTTATGGAAAATCTAATACAAATCTCTTTTATAGTTATAACATCATTTCCTTGTTATTTAACCAGTTCAGTCTAGTTATCAAACATGACAAATCAGAGGTCTTTTATTTTTCCAGGTCCATAAATGCTTCTTATATTCCTCTCTTGAATATGTGATCTTTAGGAGGCCCCATTCTCTACCCTGAATATACCTGGCAATATCTAGGCTTCTTCTTCAACAAGAAACTTATCTTTTGTCAACATATTCATCATTACACAAATAAAACTCTTTCCACAATTAAAAACATGAAAATGTTGGAAAATTCAAGTAGAGGTTTATCACCTATCTACAAATGACTACTATATAGAACATATGTTCTTTCTATCATGTTATACAGATTTCAACTTTGGTACTTCAAAGGAGTATCTTTATACTAACCTCTCAAGAAATTGAAGAAAATATAGAGGAGAGCAGTGTTATAGATTACAGAAGCATTTTGTATGTCACCAACTTGAGAAATTAAGACTATAGCTAGTCTTATTTTTATTTATTTTCATCTTGACAAAATTATCAGACATTATCATCTATGAGTTGTTGTGGCAGCCATTAGACACAATGTCCAATAGTGTCACTACAAGTAAATCTCTCAGTAGGGATATCTAGTGGGAACACGAGTTGTGTATTCACAAGAGAACTTGACAGAGAACCACAACAGTATTCTACTTACTATTTATATAAAGTATTCATGGTCTGTACTACAACTATGCATCGTCCTACCCTAATGTTCATGCCCTGTCCTCATGGCCATTACTCATCTACCATGCATCTATCTCAAGACCACCATGTCATGTCCATGTGCCCTGACATCATACTCTTTAATCTCTGTTAACCATGTGTGTACCATGTGTATACTATGAAGAACTCATGTCTCTTGACATCATCCTAACTCTAGACTCTTCCTGATCCTTCTAGACCATTCTAGACTCCTCTAGGCCTTATGACATCATATCATGTGACTTCCCAGTCATGTGCCCCCCCTCTCTCTCATTGTAGACTAATAATATAACTACTATTATATCTTATCTCTGTCCTAACCCTAACTCTAAAGTCTGTTCACACACTTGTCTTATAACATGAGTGGTATTTCTTTCCAAACAATATGTGATCAACACCATTATAAATGAACATCATTTCAAGATAGTCATACTATATTACATAGCCATGTTATGTTTTAAGACTTAGAGTTAAAGTTAAAAGAGTAAACCTTGGATTGGGTTAATCACAAGAGAACTTAATAGAGTTCCTAGTATAATATATCTACCTTATATACTACACTATACTACTGCATCTAGCCTATTCTAAAGACCATATGTAAGTCTTAAGACCAACATATGTTAAGCATATTGTATAGCATTATTATTCTAGAAGCTTCTACTACTTTCCATTATGACTATGTGACCATGTGACTGTAACTGTCACAATAAACCCTAACCCTAACTAAAAGTAAAATAAAAATAAATAGAAAATAAAAATGAAGTTCATTGTTTGTGATTCTGACAGATCACATCTCATCTTACAATCAAACAACATTTAAAATCAAAGGTCTTATAATAGACATTAACAATTATTTAAATAAAGTATTACTTTTTTTTGACAGTTTAAACAAGAAACTTTCTCCTGACTTTCATTTAGTAGATACTTTTTTGGATCATTTTTCTTTTCTTTCAGTTAACTAAAAGAATCCTGATGCATTGACTTCTCATTGTAACAGACTCAACAATATCCTTGAGAATTCTCTCATAAATTAAGATACCATACTCATCATTGTAGATATTAGTGTTAAGAATCAAGTAGCCATCTCAGTCTCTCATATATATAAGGAATAGGAAATTGTCACCAAATCTGTTTGCCATGCTATGAATGTCATATTTACAGAAGCTAAACTCTTTGCTATCAGATGCAAAATAAATCATGCAGTACAATTACAAGACATTGCTTATATCATCATTATCACTGATACAATCCCAGCTGTTAAATGGATCTTTGACTTATTTGTTCACCCATATTAACTTCACTCTATTGCAATATCCAAGAATCTCAGGTATTTCTTCAAAAGAAACCCTAATAATGCAATTACTTTTTGGGACTGTTCAGATAGCATCAAGTGGTTACTGTATCTCTTAGTGGATAAAGAGTCAAAATGCATTAAGATTGTTCCCATATTCCTGAGCAAGATGTCATAGGAGTTTAGCAGGAAAGAAGAATGCAACACCATAGTTATCAGCCTATTTGTCCAACATACTCCAAGGATGGTGCTTGGTTAAAGCATTTCAGCTTGTCAAATTCAATGTGTGCTTGCATTATGAGACTAATCATGAACCACATTTCTATTAACAAGTATAGGCTCAGATTCTTCCCTAAAGAATCCTTCACATATACATATGAAGAGTATTCTATTAAAACAAGGAAACATATCTTATTTGATTGTATGTATTATAAAAAGTCTTGGAATCCAAAGAGAGAATCTCTCAAGGATATTCTTATATTTTTAGAGTTCAATCCTGGGGCATTTTGTTTCTAGAATAGTGTTAATTAGTCTTTTATTTTTCTTTCTTTTCTTGTCTTTTCTTTTCTCTGCCTTTTCTTTTTTGCTTTTCTTTAATTAAGTAATTAAATTATGTAGTTACCATAGTCTACCATCATGTCCTATATAATAAATTGTTGGATTTTTAAAAAAATGACATCTGATTCTGTTCTATATAAAGTCTCTGAAATTTTCCATTTTTATTCAGACATGATAATTGGGCTGCCAATACTAAGTCAGTCTTGGTGAAACTAGTTGAGACTTCATCAATTTCATTCTTTTGAGATCCAAAATAATCAAATCCTCCTGAGCATAATTCCCTATTCTCAAGAACATATATGCTGCATAATATGGCAAAAACTTATGTTCTTACTAACAAAGAAACCTCTGCTTGTCTAGTATCTGATATATTTCATTTCACTTTTGCTCTTGTCTAGTAGGCTTATTTCTCAAGCTTTATATCTTTTCTACTAGTATAGCAACACATAATGTGATCTTGGCTCTGAAAGTTTGCCTGAATTTAGGCAAGTCTTGGAGCATGTGGTTTCAACAATAGATTGAAGGAAGAAATCTGCATCCTAGACAATTAATATTACAAAACCTCTACAGACAAGTGTGTGGAAAGAAAGGCAATATATAATTGTTACTCTAACTACTATCACATGACCCACATCCTATCCTCTGAAATTTAGCATGACAACAAAAGAACCATCAAAGAGACAAATATTGGTATCAATGAGTTCAAGTAATTCAAATAAATATTCTGTATGAAACTTTCTTAGTCTAGTCTTTCTATTTTTTTCTAGCCAACCAATATAACATCTTGTTCTCTTTTGACATCTGTCTCAGTAGTCTATAAATAACAACTGTAGTCCATTTACAAACAAGTTCTGAAAATATCTTCATTACAGTGATCTTGAGAATATTATTCTTCCTCATCCAGAAATCCTGATAAAACAAATTTAATCATAATACTTACCACCATCAGTAAAAAAACTCATCTCCAATACATGCAAAAGCAACATCTTACTGACTACAAGAAAGATTCCAGTATATCCTAGATGACAGATTATATTATAGGATTCTAATATAACAAGCTTATAATCCCTGTGGATGCTCATCTCGAAAGTAAACATCCTTTCCATTACTTGATAACACCTATATCTTATAAGGCCTTCAAGAGTTGCTATAGATGCCCCAATAATAGATGGAAAGGTGGTGCAAATACATTCTGTAGCTCTACCAGGGAAAATAAGATGTGATAGTATAAAATGGGATTCAGGGTGGTCAGGTATATATAAAGCAATAAGGACTGCTGTTTCAGCCAGAGTAATATTGCTACAGAAGCCCTAAAATGATTACTAGCTTGAATAATTTTTATGTCTTAATAGCTCACTTTTATCATGAATTTACCAAAGTATTGTTTGAAGAGAACTTCCAATGCTATTGATTTTGCCTTTTCATTTTTTTCAGGGAGTAAACTAGGTGGTGTAAACAAGATCCAAAGACCAATGGTAGAGGTGAAGATGTACAAAACCTTAAAAAGTACATGCATGGTGAAAAAACAAGATCTTTAGCTTTAAACAGTTACTGATTAGTCTTTTTTCCATATATAGTATTATTAATATTGTTGGCTATCAGCTTTCTCTTTTAACATGGATTGAGAGTAAAAGTAAAAGTGGTATTTTAAAAGGTTGTATGGTTTCTGTCACAAACTTCATTCAGCTTGTATCTCTACAACTAGTGGACTGATTTTTACAAACTAAGTTGCACTGGAAAGCCCCAAATAAGGGCTATCTGCACATATGTGGGATGCACAAAAGTGACAACAAATAACTGAGATATCAGGCCATCAGTAGCTTTAAAAGCTTTGTCTGCTAATATCTCATAAACAGCTGAATGGATTCGCACAATTGAACTTGTGTTGGAAAGTGGTCATCAATCTGTTTCCAAAAATATATGATACATCTCAAAGCAATAAGTATTGGTAGAGATACAAGCATATCAATGTAGTGACATAATTAGTTACCTTCTAAAATTAGCCTGACAGCTGCTATGACAGATGACA
>Ga0157358_1001263_pt1 | contig 11044 bp, 6 predicted proteins | sample AttcapACBM2_FD_111484 | JGI IMG/M metagenome (GOLD analysis project Ga0157358, IMG submission 111484) | Fungus gardens microbial communities from leaf cutter ant in Botucatu, State of São Paulo, Brazil - Atta capiguara ACBM2 | ecosystem: Host-associated > Fungi > Mycelium > Unclassified ...
AGAAGATAAAAAACAAAAGCATACAAGAAGTATTCCATAATGAAAACAAAGAGAATAACAATAAAGAAGCAACTACAAAGAAGAAATAATAAAGAGAGGGAATTCAATATATGTATAAATATAAAAACATCAAATAGAAAAGAACTATGGCTTAAGATACTGGTTAACTTAGGATATATATATATAGGTATAGATAAGCAACTAGTAAAGAAGGAACAAATTAAAATAGCACTTTTATTCAGATCATATAAAGTTTATAATACAGAAAAAACTAAAAACAGAAAATTAATCTGATTTATACTACTAGAACTAGAAATCAATGAATATATAGAAAAAATTAATGTAGCAGTAACAGATCTAAATGGCACAAATATGTTCTTAAAATATAACTGGTTGGTCAAATATGATTTAGAAGTTAATTGGGATAAGAAAACAAGGGAATAGTATAGTTTACAAAATATCTGAAGAAATACAAGATACAGTACCAAGACATCTCATTCAAATCTAGAACCAGGAGAATTATACCAATGAAGGAAACAGATAAAGAATACCAGGAAATAGAAAAGAAAATAGACCTAACAAATCCAGAAGATTTGCTAGAATATATTTAATCTTTCATTTATCTATTCAATAAGAAATTTGAGAAGTTACTAGAAAAATGAAAATAGGGTCATGAAATCAATCTATTGGAAGAAACACTGAAAGAACTAAATGCTAAGGCCTATGCAATGATGTTTAAGAAAGAAAAAGCTTTAAATCAATAGTTGGACAAACAATTCAAGGCAAGATTAATTGTGAAATCAAGTTCAAGATATATAGTATCATTTTTTCATATTCTAAAGAAGAATAGATCTTTACAATTAGTACAAGATTATAGGAAGTTGAACCAGTACACAATAAAGGATAAGATATCACTACCACTAATTGGAGAAGTAATTGACAAACTTAAGGACACAAAATACTTCAACAAATTAGACCTTATTTAGAGATACAACAATATATAAATCAAAGAAAACAGCAAATAGAAGACAACATTTTTAATGAACAAGGAATTATTTGAGCCAAAAGTGATGTATTTTGAACTATGCAACTCACCAGTGACATTTTAACAGATAATGAACATTATATTCTGGAAACTCTTACATAAAGAAGTATTTGCAAACTACATGGATGACTTCATAATACCAGCCAAGACCAAGAAGTAATTAAAGGAAAGGATAATATGATTTTCAAAGATAGCAGAGAAATATAATCTTTGTTTTGAACAGTTGAAGTGTGATTTCAATGTTAAAGAAATACCAATTTTAGAAGTAGTAGTTGGAAGAGGAGAAGTACAAATAGAAAATAACAAAGTCAAGGTAGTTAAGAAATGGAAAACATGAAAAGCTTCTTAGAGCTCACAAATCTCTACAGATACTTTATTAAGAACTTCAGTCATATAGCAAAACCTCTCAATAAACTCAACAAACTCAAGAATAAGAAGGAATGAAAATAGAAAGATAAACACCAGAAAGTATTCAAAGAACTAAAGAATAAAATCACTAGTCAACTGATACTTACTCTGCCTAGAAGAAAAGGAAAATTCAGAATAGAAAACAATGTATTGGGATATACTATAGGAAGAGTCTTATATTAGAAACAAGAAGGAAAATGAAAGTCAATCACATTTTTATTAAGGACAATGCAAGTAGCAGAAGAGAACTATGAGATATAAGAATCTCAAATATTTCAGAAAATCACAAAAACTCAATGGATGACAGGCTAGATAATATCTCAAATTGTAAGATTACAATTTTATATTGTAACATATCTTAGAGAAAATAAATACTCAAGTGAACATATTGTTTAGAAAAGATCAAGTCAATACAAAGAAAGACAACAAAGATGTGATGATACTCAAAGACAATCTATAGACAAGAAGATAGACTACAAAGGCAGAAATAGCAATATTTGAAAAGCAATAAGTAGTAGAAGAAACTACATTACTGGAAGAAATTTGAAAGAACAACACTGGGAAACAGGAAGTACAAAAAGAACCTGAAAAGGATGATAGACAAGTATGGAAGAACAATAGCATCATATATGTAGATGGAAAAATCTATATTCCAAATAACTAACAAATCTGAGAACAAATTTTACAAGAGAACTACAACCTAGCAGATATAGGATATTCAGGATAACAAAGGATGCTTGATCTTATTCAAAGGACATATTGGTGGCCATAAATCAAAACTGACATCAAAAAATATGTTTAAGGATGCTAAAAATGTCAACAAAATAAAGTATAATATACAAAGAAGACAGGAGAACTATATATATTGTAAATTCCTCAAGGACCATGTCAAGAGATTAGTATTGACATTATTGGACTACTACCAAGATCAAATAACAAAGATACTATAGTAGTTTTTATAAATTAATTTACAAAGATGACCAGACTCAAGGTAACAATGACAAATATATCATTGAAAGAAATAGCTAAAATCTACAGGAACAATATATGGAAAATGCATGAAGTACCAAAGAAAATTCTAAGTGACAGAGGATTCCAGTTTGCCTCATAGTTTATAAAACATCTATACAAAGCACTAGGAATGAAGAGAATATTATCTATGGCATATCACCCTCAAATAGATAGACAAATAGAGAGAATCAATCAAGAAGTCAAAGTGTTTTTGCGATATTGCATCAATTATCAACAAGATGATTGGACAGAATGGTTATTGGTAGCAGAATTCCAATATAATGACAAGAAGCATTTGATCACAGGATATACACCATTTGAACTTAACTATAAAAGACACCCATAGAAAAGAGACTTAACTATAGAAACAGAATCTGTAAACTTTCCTTGAAGAGCTGAAAAGAAGTTGAGAAGTAGTGATGTTATCAATAAAAAAAAAGTACAAGAAATGATGAAAAGACAATTTGACAAGAAAAGAGAAAATCCTCAGAGATTAAAGCAAGTAGACAATGTGTGGCTAAAAGCAAAAAATATCCAGTTGAAATGGCCTTCAAAGAAACTGGACCAAAAGCAATATGGATCTTTTAAAATCACAAAGAATATTGGATAAGGAGTATTTCAGCTAAAACTAAAATTACCAGAAGAATGGGAAATACACAATGTATTCAATGAAGACCTACTGACATGATACAAGGAACCTTAATTCAAAGGAAAACACATAGAACTAGTACCACTACCAGTCATTATCAATAAGGAAGAGAGATATAAAGTTAAAGTACAAGATCACTGAAAACAAGGATGTGGCACACAATTCTTAGTATAATGGAAGAGGTACAGAAATGAACATGGTCAATGAATAGCAGAAACAGGGTTACCACATGCTAAAGAAGTGATTCAAAACTATTAGACAAAGCTTTTGAGATAAAATCTATAAGAAAGGGGGATAAAACTTCAAAACTGACATCTCAAAGCATAACTAGCAATCAACAAATAACTAATTTTACAACTGATCTCTCCTCTTCTAACCCATATGTTCTTTGTACTGTTAACAATATCAACCTTATCATCACTCTCAATAGAGAAAAGAAGGATTAGATAAAGAAATATTACAAAATAATATGAGGACTAGAGACAATGGCAGACATTTAATTGCAAATTCAAGATCTCATCAAAATAGCTAATGCAGTCAACAACCAATTGGCTGATATTGTAACTATACTATTGCAAACAGGAGAAATGCATAAAATACAAATTGGTGGAGACATCTACAATATATTAAAGGAATTACAAAATGTTATATACAGAGATATGGAGAAACAAGCATATTATATAAAAGTACTATTGGGTGACAAACCAGATCAATGTAAAAGAAAAGGAGTTGAGATGGTTGATGAACACATTAAAATCTTACATGAGGTTTATTAAGAAGTATATCAAAATATCCCACAAGAAATACCTTAAAATAAAGGAAAATAAAAGGAAGGTGTTGTTCAAGATGAAGAAGTGTTCCTTTATAAACCATATGCTATATCTTCATTTGAATCAAGTGGATCTGTTACTCCAGATACAGAAATGTTACAAATAGAAATTGACAATCTGGAAAAAGCATTAAAAATGCTATAATCTTCTATGAGAACAATGCCATTCTTACCTCCAGCTCATTATAAAACCATTCAAACCAATAGAAAAAAGAACAAATTGGAATAATATAACATTTAAATTCCTCCAACAAAAACATAAGGCAAACATCAGTCATTGAGAAATCTCTATCAATGTATGAACCATTCTTTATAGCCAACTCTTTACAAGGGAAACTCATTATAGACCTAACCAAGAAGATAATAGCAACATACATAGTTGGAGATTTAGTATTAATGGATTGAACAAGAAATTCATAAGGATATAAATACTAAAATAGAAGTATTGTTATAATTGATACCTCATGTATTACATATGTTTACCTCATTTCTTGAACATGTGTTAGGGGATATTTCATATTTACTATGCCTTGTGTTCTCATTGTATATTATCAGTCAGTTCCTTATGTAGTAGTAGAGGCCTCCTCATGTTTTCCTCATTCTTTTCTCATTGCCTCCTCAAAGATGTCTTCTTCTTTCACTATAGTCATTAAGTATATATAGCTGTAGATTTAAGTCTGTATCCTTATGCTTTACCAATTGATCATCCTCTCCTCTCTTACTCAAACCTTTGCCCAAGTTGTAACCTAAGCCAAGCTTAGAATCATAACAGAGTTTATACCAAGTATATAAGAAGTGTGGAGTCATGGACTTTGTAGAATAACTTTGGCTTCAACTTATGTGCTGTGCTATTTGTCTACTATAGGATTGTAACTTCAGGAGATGACCAGAGTTCAAGGAAGTAAGTTTTGATAAGAAATTGTGTCTCTATAAAACACCAGAGTTGATATTTAACAATATTTGATTATCAGACTGGGGAATACAGTGTATCTACCAGTTCTTATATACAAGTATGATATTAAGAGAACTTAGGTATCTCAGAATACAGCTCCAAGCAGAGATTTCAGTGGTGAAATACTAAAAGGAGTTAGATAGGAGAACTTCACCATAGAAGACCAAGCCTGAAAAGAAGTAAACTTTGCCATGAAAGACCAAGTACTCATGGGATTTTGATAGAGGATAATATTGCCATAAAGGACAAATTAAGAATAGATGTGTGAAAGAATAACACCACTATGGAAGATGGACTATTTTCAGGGTTGGACTTAGTATATAACATTAAGTCAAGATAGTTTGCACTTTGATTAGAGCAGAAGTTAGTAATTTAGATAGTTAGTAGATAGTATGAGATGGAATAAGAAGAATACCCACTAGCACCTATCAAGATTTTGTCAACTTCTGAGTATGAGATAAAGAGTGAAAGCAGCACTGTCTCCTCTCTCTTACTAGCTTCTTTATCCTATCTATCCATATTATCACCATTATTATTACCATCACCACCAATAACACCACCACCATTACTCTATACAACTACAATGAGTTGACAAGTATCTATTTAGCTGACAAAGTAGTTGTAGCTTCTAATTGTACAACAAGCAGAGCAAATGGTAGTTTTAGGAAACCAACTAGTAATATTAATGGGAGAAGAAGCAGTTATAAGGGAACCTGACTCTTTTGTACTCTCCAATACTAAACCTTGTCCCAAGTTTGCAATGTTGATCTGGCTATTTCAGACATCAAACTCCACAAACAACTCTGTAGTATTTACTACAACAACTCTACTACACTTACACCCTAAACTCTATCTATTAGCTGCCATTACTTCTACAATTGTTATTCCATATTCTCTGCCCTTCTAGATAACCTTCTAAATGTTTCCATCAAAATTTCTAGCTATCTGGTCCCTATTATTCTTTGATTACTTTAGCATAGCTCTGCTAGATTAGAATATACTACAGAGTATTTATGATAGTTGCTGTCCTCAAGAGACCTTATTCTGTCCTCTTAGGTTTCTCCTAAAGATATGCCCTGCCCTGTTTCTCATGTAGATAATATAACTTAGGTTCTCCCTAAAACATATACCTCATGTAACTCTACAGACTTTGTTCAGTTGCCCTAATAGCAGTTTCTCTAAAATCATAGCCTTCAGAGAGACATAAAGAGATAGCAAGACTATCTTTGTTCAATGGAGAGGTAGAGCAAGTAGTAGAATTTATGATGGCATGTAAACTATATATAAAAACAAAAATGAGGAATGAGAAGATAGAGGAGGAACAAGTATAGTGGAGATTAACATATATATAAGAAGAATCAGCAGATATTTAAAAAGAAAACTTATTGGAGGAGATGGAAATAGAAGAAGTACAATTTGGATTGGTAGGGAAATTCTTAGCTGAGCTAAAGAGAGAGTTAGGAAAAAGAAACAATAAGTTGGCAAAAGTGGTAAAATTTAAAAGATTGAACAAGATCTAAAGACTATGGAGAAGTTTATACAAGAATTCAAACAGACAGGCAGAGGCAGTGAATATGAGGACCAAGCATTGATTGAAGAATTCAAGAGAGAAATGAGTAGACATATTCAAAAAATAATGAAAGTTGAACAATCTCTAAGAAGTATTGATTAGTAGTATGAATGAACAATGAATTTGGGCAGATATTAGAAAGAAGGTAAGAGAGAGGAAGTAAGACTAAGTGGTAGAAATAATGCCCAAGAATAAAAATAAACTATATGTTATGAACTTAAATCCTTAGAGTTGGATAAAAGGACAAAACTCTTGTATTAAAGTAGAACACAAGAGAACTTAATAGGAAGCTCTATACAAAGTAGACTATCTTATATACCTACTCAGATGGTCCATGCTAACTACTGTGCACCCTACTATAAACCACCATGTGTTAGGCATGAGGTTAACATATAGTGTACATGCTGTATGACATCACTTCTTCTAGAATCTTCTACTTCTTTCCCTTATGTTCCATGATCTGTGACCATACCATCAAATGTGATTGATGTGATAGTATGACAGATCATTGCTCTAACCCTAACCCCAGAGTTTTAAAAACAGAAAATGTAAAATAATTTGAAATAAAAATAAAAAATATAAAATAAAATAAAATAAAATTGAAGTCCCTTATTTTCACTTCTTACACTACAACAGTAACAATAATAGCAGGAAGATTTTAGCTAAGGCTACTTCTGCTACAAGTTTGAAGATAGTGAGATAAAAAAGTCTAGCTACACATAGACTTAGTATCATATGCCAAGTTTAATTCCATAAATAATCTATTTTCTATAGTAGTATTATCTTCTTTCAAACTTTACAAGTCTTTTATAGTAAAGTTTACTCCTATCTCAACCTCATACCAGTCAGTATTTCTCTGTAAATTAATTTGATCAAATATCTACCTAGCTTAGAACTAGGCCTAAAAACCAACCTCAACTGATATGAATGACTACATAACTATATAGTAAATGAGTAAGTGTTTTAGCATATCTCTCCATATTCAAGAACTGGTAAATACTCTGTAAATCTCCAGTCTGATAATTAACACTAATCTCTAGTGTTAAGTCAACATACTTCTTTCTATCAGTACTTTCTGTTGAACTCTGTTTCAATTTCTGAAGTTGTGACTGAGTGATATATAGACAGCATAGTATATAAGCTGAAACCAAGATTGTTCTGAGAAGTCTATAACACTGCAGACTTTGATAAGTTTTCATACTTATTGAACTCTGACTAATCTCATGAACTTTGACCTCCAAATATAAACTGCTTCTAACAGTATAGTCTATTCTAATAGTATTTTCCCAATACAATTCTTTGACTTACTTAGATTCAAACCTTGTTCTATCTCTCAAGATATTCTTCAACTCTACCCCTCATCTAAGTAAATACCTTGCTAAGGCCTTCTCTCTAAATACTCCATAGTGATCAAAACAAATTAGCCAATAGGAATACTTCTTTCTACAATCTCCAACTTGTACTATTCAAGGTATGTGAACAGCCTTACTTGTCACAAGATCTAGCATTATTCCTATAAATAATAATCTAAACTGGAAGAATGCTCTCAGACCTTCTCAACCTTCTCATTCTTGTCAATACTTCTGCTCAATATACTAGTAGAGTCAACAAACTAATAATCAGCTGGCAGATATGCTCAGTTACATTGCTAATAATCTAAAAAATCAAACTCCTAAGTCTTTCTTGAATTCACAAGGAACTAAAGCTCACACCTTCAATATCTTCAGTAGTATCAAGCTATAAAAGCTCATTAAATTTGCAATGACTGATCTTTCAGAGATTACTATAATCCTGAGGATTACTACAATACAGATATAATAAGATAATATTTTCTCTTTTTGTATCTATATCACACTATTTGGCTAAACACCATACAATACTCAAAGCTACCTGTAATGCTTTCTTATTCTTAATTTCAAACATTATAGTCTTGAGCTCCCATTTATAGATAGCTAATTTGAGTGAGGTTTCTTAGGCTTATACTTTTGTTTTGGAATTTCTTAAGGACTATCAAAAATTGCATACTTATACAAATAGCCATCTATTCCCAGATTTCTTATTACTTATAGTTAGGTACAGATACAATCAGTGGTACTGTAAGGCTAGTCATCTCTACCATCACTGCTGTTACTTGCAGCAAGTTCAAATTTGTTATCTCCACTATTATGTTAGAGGCAAATCACACTCACTGTGTTATTTATAATAGCAGCATAGAAGACAGAACAGAAGAGTGACTTAGTGAGCCAAGTTGTAGAAAAGAAGCTGGAAGTGGTATGGTACAGATAAAACAACCTTGGTTATAATTGTTACATCTAACCTATACATTGTGTGGTTGTAACTTCAGATAATGGGAGTTCAGATGGAAGGATGTGAATATAGCATAGTTCAAGTTGATTATCAGACTGGAGAACAGTATATAGTAGCTATATTCTTAAATATGGAAGTGACAATCTAATGATATTCTACTACTGCACATACTCTGGGTAGTTGAGCATCATAGAGGTTTTTATTTGGACTTCATGGAATTGATGAGAAATATAAAGTTTTTGGTTCTCAGATTGATGGTGATTGGAAATGGAGTGTTATCTACACTGGAAGAGTATAGATGTTGGAAGGTATATAACATATTACTATAGTACTCTACTATAACTCTACTACTACTATATACTGCCAAAATACTGCTGCTGCTGCTGCATACCACAAACATACTACAAGATATCTGCTTCTAAACAAACATCAGCCTCATCAGCAAAAATCACTGAAACAGTGATTAAAATAGTTAGTCTCTATCTCAAGACTGTTGTCACACAATTAGCCTCCTTAAAAATCCTGGTTCTCAAAGTTAGGAACATAACTATTGAAGTAATTACATAGTAGGTCTAGACCTGTAAATCCTTCTTTATCCATAGAGATATGCTGGTTACTAACCAAGTCAAACTAGCTACTACTATCTTTGTTAACTTGAAAATTTAACAGTAATACTAGATGAATAAGAAGAACTACAATAGTCTCTCCTTTAAAGAATATACTGCTGAGTTTCACAATGCCTTTTTTCTAACTGGATAAGAGCCCAAACAGTACTACTGCCTTCTCCACCTTTACCAAAATTATCCTCTCTTCTAAAAATAACAAATACAAGTTTGCAATATCAATGTTTCTTTTCATGGAATAGCACATTATCTCACTACACTCATAATACATACCCAGCTAGAAACCCTCATGAATGAGAAACTCTAATTAAGCTTAGAGAGCAAGCTAGTGTCTGAGCTCACAACATTCTAGAACATAGCTGCCATCCTCAGAGCTAGACTCTTACAGAGAATAGAAGCTTCTACTACTAGCTCTAATAAGTCAAAACTTGTAACAAGTATCTAACCACAACACAAGAGGCTACAAAAAATTGCAGAGGTTACAGTAGCTATAGACTGCCTTAAATATCAAAACAAACAACTTACTACCAACCACATAACATCAACAACAAGTCAGCTATATAGTAGAATGCTCTCTAAGCTTACAGACAATAAATGTACCCTCTTGAGACAATATTAAGGCTGCTTTAAATGCCAATATTTTTATACTAAACATATTAGTACCAACTGTATTGCTAGATTTCCCTCAGCAATAGAATATCAAACTCTTACATAATTAGCTGCCTTGGTAGCTATTTCTGTTACTTACTATCCTTTTGTCATATGCCAAGCCCACCCATCCAGAAAACACATCTCCATGGTACATCTCTTGTTAACAAATAAAGCCTACCTTACTCACAACACACCTTATGGCAGTGATGCCATTGTCTGGATATTCTGTTTTCTATGACAGAGATACTCCTATATGACTTGACCTCCCATGGCAGATTTATACTCCTGTCAGTGTCTTAACACTGAAATCTCTACTCAGGGCAATAAATATTATACCACTGAAACCCTGAGTATCTCCTATAGTATAAACTTGTATATAAGACTACTAGTTACACTATAATTTGCTAGTCTGATAATCAACAAAGATAAACTCTTATTGAACTCGATCCCTGGTGTTTAACAACAACACACCAAATCAGCACTCACTTCCATCTTAGACTTCTTTCTATTATCTGAAATTGTGACCACATGGAAGACAGATGGCATAGCACATAAGCTGAAGCCAAGGTTGTTCCACTAGTTTGCATATCTCCAAGTCCACTTCATGGACTTTCACCCCTGGTGTGAATCATGCCTGATACCTTTATGATATACTGATTTAGCAAAAAAAAAATATTACAAGAGTTAAAATTGAATTCATTTAAACATCTATATAAATATTTAAGAGAGATGTTGTGGACAATGCTGATAAAATATTCTCTGAGTATGTAAAGTTCTATATATTCTATTTTTCTTGGATCCACTCTGAACTTCTTGTTATATCTTTCTCCTATTCTTTTTCCATTCTATATATCAAGCTACTTATTGACACTGGTGCTCAGATAGATTTGATTAGAAGAAATATTGCAGAAAAGTTGGGGTTGAAAATGGTTGAGGTAAAGATACTACAATATGTAATCAGATGTTTTGGGAGGGAGACTTCTGAAAAGCTGCAGTATA
>Ga0157358_1001264_pt1 | contig 11044 bp, 14 predicted proteins | sample AttcapACBM2_FD_111484 | JGI IMG/M metagenome (GOLD analysis project Ga0157358, IMG submission 111484) | Fungus gardens microbial communities from leaf cutter ant in Botucatu, State of São Paulo, Brazil - Atta capiguara ACBM2 | ecosystem: Host-associated > Fungi > Mycelium > Unclassified ...
ACTTACTTGGGCTTGGACAGCATCACGTAAATCAGGATAATCCCTCAAGACTTGGTTAAATGCTTCTTCAATGATTGAACAAGAATTTATCAGCTCATATGTTGACAAGGGTTGATGCACAGCCACTCACACCAGATATTGACATTGCCTTGATCACATCCTGCACATGCTCTCTTACATGCAGTCCATGAAAGCTATTATCACTGGTGACCATCAGAACTGTATTGATTGATTGATTTGATAAGCATGTGGTAGTTGTCTGGATTGCCAGTGGCATGAAGAAGCTCCTCCACTTTCCCAAACAACTCCTCCCAGTGGCCATTCATCAGAGTGTCTGCACATACCTCTGAATTCTTTAGAAGAAGGATACATATATCATGTTTTCTCATGATGACGTATTTGAGATTTGATAGCAGTAGACTACTGGTGCCTCTACAGTCGAATAATATGCTTTTGTAGCTTGAATGCACTCAGCCATTGACATCAAGCCTATTTCCAGAGATAACCCAAATACCTCTAACAGATGTTGGCTTTGTATATATCTACCACGTCTCTGATCAACAAGATAGCAAGCTGCTTTTGTGGGTCTGTGATCATCTCCCTCAATCAACTTCACCAAAGATGATTACTCAGCCTGAATATACAGGCCGGTATTCCTCATCCTCTGCACATGGTTAGCTTGAGACTCACCTTATTCATGTCTTTCCATTCATAGGAATAATAGGCCAGTAGCCCAATGTTTGCAAAGTCAAGTTTCTATTAATTGGGCAATGAGTAGTAGTTTTTAAACATCCTGATAGAGTGGGAATCATACCTCTGCTCTTTTAGAAACATACCTTATTCGAAGGGAAGGGGTTTGGGAAGAAAGTGAAATTTCTCAGCTCTTATCAGCATTCTATATTGAATTATCATACCAGGGACATCAGAGCAAAAACATCTATAGCATGTAATGAAATCCCACATTGCCTTGATATGCCTATGAGAATTGGCATAAATGTCTTCTAATAACTTGCATCACCAATGGTGCTTTTTCTCCAAGTATAGTAATTGCTTCTTTTCCTTAGGCAACTATGAAGGCAACAAGATGTCAGCAAATGAGAACAGACACCAAAACAAGTTGCATACCATTTCTACCCAGTCTACAAAGAATAGCCAAAATTCTTCCAGAGTACTCTCAAGTCCCCCAATAATCTCCAATGGCAGTCTCAAACCTTTGTACCAATCGGATGTATATTTGCACAGAACACTGTAAAAGAGCTCACTCTGGAACATCAGACATTTGCTAGGAAGGAAATTTTCATCCAGAAATACAGGAAGTAATCCCCATAGATTTAGAATTCTCTTATCAATTAATTGTATTCATAGCAAAAAATGTTGCTGGGGAATAAATAATATACCTTGTGAGATCCCATTCATTGCATACAGATCTTTGAAAGTACACAGTACTTTGGTGGCTAAAACAGAGTGATTTTCAAGCTAGTAGTTCCCCGATCTTCTCTGTTTGAGCAAGAACTCCATGAAGGATTCATGATGGAAGGAGATATGCACAGATCCAGAAAATGGCTTGTCCAAGAATATCTCTTCTGGTATAATGTGAGAACAGAATAGAGCTTGGACAAGGCATATTTCAGGTCTTCTAGAGCAAGGCCCTGAACATTGCATAGCATATGCAAGGTAACCTCGGATGTGATGTGGTGGATAAGGAGTGATTGTTGAGCGATAAGGAGATGCTTGGAGGAAATATGACTAATAATAACTCTACAGAATGCATCAAGTTTGGCAGTGACACTTGATTTGGTGTCCAATTGCATCCACTGTGAGTAAAATTCAAGGACACAGTCTAACTGTTGTGGAGGGAGACCTTGATCCATGATGAATCTGACAATTGTGGCAGCATATACCCAGAGCCCTGCTGCTATTGCAACAAGGATGTTGAGAGTATCTTCTGAGGGCCACACAGTGTTGGCAGAGAAAAGAGGACAAAGCTTGTTATGAAAGTAGTGTATGATATTGCCATCATTGCTCTCTGACATGGGTAGCTCAACCTTGGAGAGGAAATGAGATCTGGAGTATGATGAGAATTCTTGATCAGTATGGAGTTCAGATTGACTGAAAAATGTCCAGAGGAGAGGAATTTTATCACTGTGGTCAATCACCGACTTGGCCACAAGCTTCATGATCTTGAGCTGTGCTGTATCCTCATTGCATTCATTTAGACCATTGATAATCACAGTCTTATCTTGCACACCCACATTTCGTCCCATAAGTTCTAGGAATGGTTCAATAATAAACTCATGGAACTGGGCATCAAGCCTTTTACTGAGCAGAGTAGGATTGTGCTAGATTTTTAGGTCTAGTGCCTTTCTGTACTTGTCGATTTCCATAGTGAGCTGATGAGTGATAGTTGTGAAAAAATTGTCTACATATTGAGTATGAGAGAAAAAGAATAACACACCAAGCTTGCATTGTGCTTGCAGTTTTCTCATTACATGATTTCACATTGTTGTTGTTGTTATTTATTTCTATTTTCTATACCATAACAAGCAAACTAGTGCTAAGACACAGTGAGTGTTTAAAGTAATTATGCTCTCTCAGCAGGGTAGTATCTACATTTATAAGATAAAATCTAATAATAATTCAGAGATAAGATGTGAAGATGTCTGGTTGAGGAGAGTGTTAGAGCAAGTCAGGTTAGTAATGTTGGCTGTGGGAGTGAGTACAGGCCAATGGTAGCAAATAATAGACATAAGCTAGAAGAGAAATATGAGAGAGAGTATAAAAACATGGTAGAGGAGTGGAGGTTGTGGTTTGATGTGATGTGTTGGTTCTAAGGCTATTCTTAGTCATTCTCAGGGTCTTCTATATCATGTTCAGCAGCTAGAAGGTCTTCAATAGTGGGTGGCTTCCACTTGGCTAGACTTGTCTCATTTTTGGTGAATATATCTGTTCTCTCAAGAAATTTGCTTAGGGGAGCTATACCTTGTTTTGTTCCAAGGATATCTGGCATATATACAGAGCTTGAGACATTGCAAAGGATTTGGTAGTGGTTCTCATATTGGGGGCATGCATTGATGATGTGTTTCTGTGTTTGTATTTCTTCTCTACAAGGGCAGGATATGCTTTCTGAAGGAACTGCAGATTAGTAGTAGTCTCCAAAGTAGCCATGACCTGTTCTGCATTACATAAGGTGGCCAAAAATTTCTCTTTGGTTATGCAAGGCTTTAAAATGGGAGATGGGTTGAAGAGATAGGGGAATGTGGTTTGTAGGGCCATATCATCTATTTTGAGGTTGATTTCTCCATATCCATATCTATTTGGTAAGCATATATTCACATACTCAACAGCTTGCTGAAGTGGTTGTAGTATTAAATTGGCTATGGAGTTTTGCAGCTTCTTTTGCTAATTTATCAGCTTTTTCATTTTCTCTGATTTTAGTATAGCCAGGAGACCAGGAGATAGAGAGATGGTGGTGTAGTGAGGAGTCAAGCCATCTGAAAGTCTTTTGGTAGAAGATGTATGCCATAAGCTGGCCTTGTCAGGGCTTCGGATTAGAGGCTATAGATATGGCTGAGATGTTGTTAGCATATAATTGAATGTGGTAGACTTTAGGATGTTTATATGCAAAAGAGATAGATTCTGATATTCCAGTTACAAGTCCTGCAAGCTCTGCATTGTAAACTTCAACTGAGCCCTCAAGGCCAAGTTTTTGGTGGAAGACTTCTCTTCTCTGGTAGTATCCTACTACTGCTGATCCAACTTGGCAGAATTAGTTGAGAAAGAATATTTGGAAGCCATCCAAGTAGGTAAGAAGTGTTTCTGGATGGTATTGTGCTTGGTTGACAAAACTGTTGTGACAAGCCACTACTTTGTCTTTATTGGTAGTAAATTAGTGAATTATAAAGCGTTTTTCATAGTCCAACTGTGTTTTTTTCCATAAGGGAAGAAGAAAGGGAAAAATATGTTCATGGGCTGGAGAGATGAATGTGGTTATTTTTTGTAGTTGTGTTGGTTTGGACCTGCAGTTGTGTTTAGTAGGGAGAGGAGAAGAATTTGAGGGGTTCTGTTCATCATGCCAGTTATCCGATAGTCATTAGAGGATAGGATTATTAGTACCAAGTTTGTTGAAGTGGATGGCAGTATGTCTAGTAAGAGAGTCCAGATATAGGCTAAGAGAGGGGATAGATGCTTCTAGTTCTAGTACATAAGTGGGAGTGGTGCAGAAGACTGCATATATTAGATGGAGTACTCTATTTTGGACCTTTTTCAGTATTTGAATATGTTTTTGTTTGCCTGTCCACCAGTCAGAATTAACATAGGTGATAATAGGGAGAATGCATGTACAGTAGAGGAGGTAGAGGTAGTAGTGTGATATGCTCCAAACAGTATTTGCTAGTATTGAAATGCATGCAACAGCATTCTCAGCCTTCACTGCCATTTTGGTGATATGGTAGTTATAGAGAAGTTTGTAGTCAAAGTGGACCCCTAGCCAGCGGATTGTTGAGCCTACTAATATTGTGGAGGTAGTGCCATCACGGTTGGTGAGGTTGATTTGAGATGATGTTTTGTCTCTTTTTCTCCAAGTATAGTGTATCAGTTCTCTTTTATCCTTATCTGAGAAGAGTCCAGCTGAATATAGCCATTGGTCTACCAATTGATAAGCCTTAGCAAGTATATAGTTGTTGGTGTCTAATAACTGAGAGGAGACAGTGAGCTTCCTATTATCTATATATATAAGAATGGAAACATGGGTAAGGTAGTTACAAGCATGGTTTTCTGGAATCTTAATAGGATTGGTTAGGGTTTCAAAAATGTCAAGTAGGCCTGCTGAGTAAAAGAAGGTAAGGATAACGGAGATAGGAAATCCTTGTAGAATACTATTTTTGACTGGTTTCATTTCTTCTTGGGTACCATCAAGGCATATTGCTGCCTCTCAGTTGGAGAGGAAGTTTGCTGTCCACTTTACTAGTTCAAGGGGAATATGGCATTTTTTCATCTTGTTAAGAAGATGTTCATGGTTGACAAAGTCAAAATAACCTTTGATATCAAATGTTAGTACAGAAGTGGCTAGATGTTACAATTGATACCTCAAGGATGCATCATGGAGAAGGGAAAAGGGTATGACGACACAATTGGCTGTGCCATAGTAGTCTCAGTCAGTGCCTCATATAGTAGTTGTTACAACCTTGCTTTATCCTTAAAATCTCCTTATGTTATACACCTACTGTATTACACATTGTTTCCTCATTCTCAACTAGTATATATAGCATAGATACTCTCCTGTATTCTTACACTTTACCACTTATAACATTCCCTTGACTTCTCTCAAGTCTTTGCCTAAGTGCAACCTGAGCTCTAGCTTAAGGTTGTAACACTAGGCCATGATTCTATGAGTTGTGAATATCATACACAAAGGTAAGAATAGCATCTGAAGTGGAGGAGTTAGCTCTACCTCCAAATTGGGAACCTGAGATAAAGTTGTATCAGCCTGTAAGATAAGTCAGTCTGCAGGCTACTACTTTCTCAAGTAGCATGCCCATATACTCAAGAAGTATGATGAGGCAGTATGCTCTAGGTTGGGTATAGTCAGGTTTGTTGGGCTTCTTAAGTGCTATTGCAATCACCCTTTGCCATTGTAGAGGATGGTATCCATTAGCAAGGCACTGATGGATGAGCATGGTTATCTTATTTCCCAGATATGACCAGGCACATTTGAGCATGGTATAGTTAATCTGGCTAGTAGCAGCAGCAGTGTTTGAGCTTGATGAAGAGAGGGCTTCCTGAACCTCTGTGTAAGTGACTTCCTCAAAGGGGATTTCATTATCTTGTCTACATGATAGGTCAGCTTCAATAGGAATAGAAAGAGGGGAAGGTTCTTGATAGAGGGTTGCTCTGAGAGTTTCACACTTTTCTTTGTATATAATAGCAGGAGACTGTCCTAGTCCTCTTGATATTACTAGAATAGGATAGTTTCTATATCCTGTTGTCTATCAGCAGAGCTTCCATATCTTGTCTGCTGTTGCTTTTTCTAGGGTTTCGTTGGCCCACATTCTCTTTGCATATTGCACTTGTCTCTTAAAAAGGTTGCGTGTTCGTTTTATGTCTCTGTCCAGGTCTGGGTCTCGGAAACCATGTGTTTCAAGGTGTTTGCATTGGAGCTCTCGGAGTTGTCATATGTAGGTAGCTATTTTAGTAAGGGTCTTATTCCACCATGGTTTGGCTGTTGGGCTGGGTTTGTACTTCTTTGCCACTTGCTCATCAGTATATATTATTGCTGTTAAGAGAGCTAACACTGTGTTTTTGAGGTCAGTAATGGAAATAGGATTATTGGTGTCTATTAGCATATTCAGAGGCCCTTGGAGGTGTTCTAGGATTTCTACAAAAGCTGAGGACCATGCATTTTTGTTGGTATCCTTCATATTATACCTATTTCCACAGCAGTTGCTGATAGGGGTCACATTGTTGAATAGAGACCACTGTATGGCTAGATGGTCAGAGTCAAAGACAAACTCTGGTTTGATTGTCCAATTGGAAGGGATTGCATATTAGGTAGCTAGGCCATTTACAAAGGTGAGGTCAAGGACTGAGAGAGTTCCTTGAGAAGTATGGGAAATGTAGGTATGTTAGCTAGGAATGTTTGAAAGTAGATAGCCATAAATTGTGAGCCAGTCCACCATACAGTCTGTTTCCCTACTGGAGTTGACATTTGGAGAGGAGAACCATAGATGGTAGTGTATGTTCCAGTTGCCTGTGATAATTGTTGGTTGGTTATGAGACAAAGGGATGGTACAGAGGAGAGCAGTAGCATATTTATATATCATTTGTGGTCATTATATAGGTTTATGATAGTGGTAGTTGGGTTACCTTAGTGGATTATGTTTAAGATTTGAATATCCCAATCTTGAATGAGATCTGAGCAAAGCACTACCTCTATGCTGGGATGAGGTCAGAAGTAGGCTATGATACATGGTGGAAGGTCATCTGTACTTTGTGTTGTAGTGGGTAGGATTAAGTCCATGTTCTGTAACCCACTGTTCCTTTAGTGCCATTGGGTGAGATTTGGGCCCACTATGGTTTCTGGAGGAGAAGGTCAGCATTATTGAAGTATATATTAAGGAGACCATGGATGGTACTTCCTTTCAATTAAGTTGAATTATTTTGATGGTTAGTAACAGTGAGGTGGGGAATGAGATGGGCATACTATTCATTTAGAAAGCGTTTTTTGTATGTCTGCAAGGGCTTGTTGGGCAGTCCTTTCAGTTATCTTATTTAGGTGTCTTTGCTAGGTACTATAGAGGATATTCTCAATTGATGGGGTGGTATCCACCAGTGATCTATATTAGTTGATGTTGTTAGAAGATGTTGGAACAGGGGCTGAGTTGTTCCCAGATAACAGTTTGGCACTCATAGGTTTGGATCTTGACTTTGTTTTGTTTCATAGGTTGTCTATATGTTGGAGACATTCTGAACAGTGTGTCCAGTTTGCTAAATAGTCCATGACCTCAGGACCTACATGTTTGCAGTTCATGCATGATGGATTTGTGAGTTGGTTGGCTCTTACATTCTAGTTGACTTGCATTTCTGCATCATTTGTAGTAAGAGCTAGGGTAGAGTCGAAGACAATGGCTAGACATATTGGATGGTAGGCCTTGCTTGGGTTGGTCAGGGATTTAGGCTGGGGGTTAGTGGTCATGGGTGGGCTAGTCTTTTGGCTTGTAGTGGTGTTAGCATAAGACTTGGTATGAGTATTTTCTGGGTTGTGAGTGCCTGCACTCAGATATGGGTTTGGGAGTTGGTTGCAGAGTAGTTGTTGTTGGTCAATGCTATTCATTTGACTTCTTCAGTGAGGGACTTTAGGGCCTCTGAGATCAGAAAGTCTTGGTATGTAGGAGTAGGGTTCTGTTAGCCTGTTATAATCTTATATAGATTAGCTGCAAGAACTGGAATATGATCATCCACAGCAAAGTTTTGGCCTGTTAGTGTAAACAATTTCTTGGTCATCATGAGGGCATCTTGTAGGTGTTCCAAAATTTTAGTTCTTAGAGTGCCATATATTTCTATGTGTTCAGAGTTTCCTTGCAGGTTGCTCTGAGTGTTGTGAGAGTGTGTAGGTGTGGTAAGGGAACTGTTGAACACATTAGGGTTGGGTCTGACATATTCCTATTTGCTGACATCCCCATCAGCTGTATCAGAATCATACTTGTCTATGTCTGATGCCTAGCTCCTGTGTCCTTTATCTTTGAGAGGTAACTGGAGGGGTAGGCTTTGTGGGCTACTTTGGAATGGTGGTGTATATGTGGGTTGATGGGCTGGCCTGGTTCAAGGTCACTTGTATCAGTGATTTTCTTAAGCCCTGTATTATTTTATGATTGCTTGATAATGGTATATTGGGAGGACGATGTGTACTGAGTGTGTTTCCTATGTCTCTAGGATATATCCTTGTGAGGCACCATGACTTAGTTAGTATCATGATGTGACATGCAGCCTAAAAAAGCTTTTGAGATACTATCAACTATTAGAACTGATTTGAATGATTTGTTGGATATGTATACAGTAGTTGTATAGATTATTAGTGGCATAAAGGAGCACCTCCACTTTCCCAATCAACTTCTTTCAGTGGCCATTTATCAGTGTCTGCATATGCCTCCACATTACTCTAGCTAAGGATGCTTCTAGAAACTATGTGACCTTCTCTCATGATATGATCTGCCATGTGTCTGAGGTTCAATAGCAGTGGATCTCTGGTAAAGAATCCCTCTACAATCAAATAATACATATTAGTAGCTTGAACAAGCTCAGCCATCGATGTCTAGCCAAATAACACCTTAAATGCCCTCAATAGATGTTGGGTCTTGGTTCATGGTAGTATTAGATATCCATCACATCTCTGATCAACAAGACAGGAAACTGCTTTCATGAGTCTGTGATCATTTCTCTCAATCATCTTCATCCAAGTTAATCTGTCATTCTGAATATGCAAGCCAATATCCTTTATTATGGACAGCTTGAGACCCACCTCATTCATAGCTTCCCATTTATACAAATAATAGGCCAGTAGCCCAATGTCATCCAAACTTGCAAAGTCGAGTTTCTATGAATTGATCAATGAATAGTTGGCAAACATCTTGATAGGGTGGGAATTATACCACTGCTCTTTCAGAAACACACCTTATTTGAAGAGAAGGGGTTTGGGAAGAGCCATGTCCTGAAGATTGATCAGCCATCATCAGCATTCTACATTGAATTATTATACCAGGGACATTAGGGCGACAATATTCCCAGCACATAACGGAATCCCAGATCTCCTTGATATGCTTACAAGCATCACTATGATTGTCTTTTGGTAACTCCAGTTGCAAATGACACCATTCTTCTAAGTGTTATGGAATGCTTTGGACACTAACATTTTTCTTTTTCTTTTATCTATTTTTCTTGATTTTATATTTTTTTTCTTTTGAATTTCTTTTTCTTTTTAGTGACGATGAAGAGGCACATGATGTGACATCATAAGCCTGGAACATAATAGAAAGATCTAGAAGATGATGTTAGGGCACATGTATATAACATGGTGGCCTTGAGTAGGAAATAAGGTGGACATGAGATTGTAGTATGGACCAAATGTATTTAGTATATATAGGACTCTAATTTAGCAGAGACTCCTTGTCGAGTTCTCTTGTGAAATCTCACATTATACTTCTTCTTTGAGGTTTACTCGTTAGTGAGATCATTGGACATTGTATCTAGTGGTTGCCACAACACCAAGTTGATTACTCTTTGTTTCTCTTTAGGCAACTATGGAGACAACAAAACATCAACCAATGGGAACAGACATAAAAAGTTGTATACCATTCCTACCCAGTCTATGAAGAATGGCTGGAATTGTTCCAGGGTGTCCTCAAATTCTCCAATAACCTCCAATGGCAGTCCTGAACCTTCACACTAGTCGGATACATATTTGCACAGGACATTGTAAAATAGCTCATCCTGGAATATCAGGTATTTGAGAGAAGAGAAAGTTTCATCTGAAAATACATGAAGGCTATGCCACAGTCAACTCTCACAACATCTTCACTACAAGAAATGTCATTAGAAATGGATAACAAGCCTCGTGAGATCCTATTCATCACATACAGATCTTTGAAAAGATCCAGTACATTGGGAGCCAAAACAGTGTAGTAACACTGATCCTCAAGCTAGTATTCCCCCGATCTTGTCTGATTAAGCAAGAATTCCATAAAGGATGCATGATAAAAAGAGATACATGTAAATCTAGGAAATAGCTCTCTCCAGCCTCTCTCCTTGAGTATAAATATGAAAATGGAATGAAGCTTTGACAAGATGTGTTTCAATTCATCCAGAGTAAGATCCAGGATGTTGGATAGTGTATGCAAGGTGGCCCCAGATACAGTGTGATGGATCAGAAGCGATTGTTGGACAATAGGGAGATGATGTTCAGGGGAAATGTGATCTATAATCATCTTATAGAATACATCAAGTTTAGCAGTGACATTTGATTTAGCGTTTGATTGTATCCACTATACATAGAATGTGAGAACATCCTCTAGCTGCTGTTGAGGGCTGACAGCATGTTGATCCATGATGAATCTGACTAGAGTGGCAGCATATATCCAGAGCCCTACTGCCATTGCCATGAGGATGTTGAGGATATCTTCCAAAGGCCACACAATGTTAGCAGAAGCAAAAAAATAGAGCTTGTCACAAAAGTAGCACTTGATATTGCCATCATCACTCTCTGACATGAGCAGCTCAACCTTGGCAAAAAGATGATATTTGGAGTATAGTGAGAATGCATCATTAATATGGAGCTCAGGTCAACTGAAAAATACTTAGAGGAGAGGATCTTATCACCATGCTCTGTAAATAGGCACATACTCGAGTGTCCATATTTAGTCTGTAGTTCTTTCTTTCTGGTTCTAGGTATACTGTTGTGGCAACCACTTATCACAAAGACAAATGATCACACAAATGGTAAATCTCTTAGTTGGATATCAAGTGGGGAATTCACAAGAGAACTCAACAAGGAGCC
>Ga0157358_1001267_pt1 | contig 11032 bp, 14 predicted proteins | sample AttcapACBM2_FD_111484 | JGI IMG/M metagenome (GOLD analysis project Ga0157358, IMG submission 111484) | Fungus gardens microbial communities from leaf cutter ant in Botucatu, State of São Paulo, Brazil - Atta capiguara ACBM2 | ecosystem: Host-associated > Fungi > Mycelium > Unclassified ...
AGACGTGTTCGTACACTTCTCTGCAATCCAGAACCAGGGTTTCAAAACTCTGGAAGAAGGTCAGAAAGTTGAATTCTCTATCGAAAACGGCCAGAAAGGCCCTGCAGCTGCTAACGTAACTGCACTGTAATTCGAGAGAGCCTTCCGCTGCGACATGGTCGCGCAGAAGATAAAAAACCCGCCTTAAGGCGGGTTTTTTGCGTCTTAAGTCAGAGGATTTGCCTTCTGGCCGATCGCCTGTTTTTTTGTTCTCTGGCTACCGGTGAAATCGGCTTTCTTTACCGCCTTTCGTTTACGGCTTTAACCTGCTGCTTACTGCTTACTGCTTACTGCTTACTGCTTACTGCTTACTGCTTACTGCTTACTGCTTTTATGATTACTGGTTACTGGTTACTGGTTACTGGTTACTGGTTACTGGTTACTGGTTACTGGTTACTGGTTACTGGTTACTGGTTTGTGCTTTCTGCTTTCTGCTTTCTGCTTTCTGCTTTCTGCTTTCTGCTTTCTGCTTTCTGCTTTCTGCTTTCTGGTTTCTGGTTTCTGGTTTCTGGTTTCTGGTTTCTGGTTTCTGGTTTCTGGTTTGTGGTTTCTGCCTTCTGCCTTCTGCCTTCTGCCTTCAGCTTTTCTGATGTGCTGGCAGTGCGTCGTCTGGCGCTTACCTGCCGCTGTTTTCCATCATCTGGCATAACTCGCAAAAAAAATGCCCAACAAAAGCAGGGGAAACAATCAGTTGTTTTCTGTTTTTGCTGTCTTAGTATCACCCCAGCCTTTTTGGCGTTCAGGCATCAACTTGTTACACTCATGGTTCGCATTCTCCAGCAGAGCATAAAAAAACATGGAATCCTGGAAGGTTAACCTTATTTCGGTCTGGTTTGGCTGCCTGTTTACCGGCCTTGCTATCAGCCAGATTATTCCTTTTTTGCCGCTTTACGTCGAGCAGCTGGGCGTGACCGATCCCAGTGCGTTGACGTTATGGTCAGGGTTAATCTTCAGTATCACCTTTATGGTTTCCGCTATCGTGTCGCCCATGTGGGGCAGCCTTGCCGATCGTAAAGGACGCAAGCTAATGCTGCTGCGTGCTTCGTTAGGAATGGGGATAGTCATTTTCCTGCAGGCTTTTGTCACCAACGTCTGGCAGCTACTGCTGCTGCGAGCATTGATGGGACTCACCTCGGGTTATATTCCCAACGCCATGGCGCTGGTTGCCTCGCAGGTACCGCGTGAACGCAGCGGCTGGGCACTCAGCATGGTTTCCACCGCGCAGATTTGCGGCGTGATTATGGGGCCACTGCTGGGCGGCTTTCTGGCCGACTGGGTTGGCTTACGCGCCGTATTTTTGATTACCTCCTGCCTGTTACTTACCAGCTTCCTGATCACGCTATTTCTGATCAAGGAAACAGGGCACCGCAAAATCAGCAAAGAAGAAAAGCTCAGCGGCGCAATGGTATTCCGCTCGCTAAGCCATCCGGGTTTAATCATCAGTCTGTTTATCACTACTTTGGTTATTCAGCTGTGCAATGGTTCCATTAGTCCCATTCTCACGCTTTTTGTGCGCCAGCTGGAGCCAAATGTAGAAAACATTGCCTTTGTCAGCGGCGTGGTGGCCGCTATTCCTGGCGTATCGGCGCTCTTTTCTGCGCCACGACTGGGCAAGCTGGGCGACCGTATCGGCGCCCAGCGTATTCTGTTTGCCGCGTTAATGCTGACCATCGTGTTGTTTCTCGCCATGTCGTGGGCAAGCAGCGCATTGCAGCTTGGCGCGCTGCGTTTCCTGCTGGGATTTGCGGAAGGGGCCATGATGCCAGCGGTGCAAACGCTGCTGCTGCGCTATTCCAGCGACAGGATCACCGGACGAATTTTTGGGTATAACCAGTCGTTTATGTATTTGGGAAATGTGGTTGGGCCGCTGATTGGCTCGGGGGTTTCCGCTCTCGGTGGCTTCCGCTGGGTCTTTACCGCGACGGCGATTGTCGTGCTGATTAACACCGTGCAGCTGATGCTGGTGTGGCGGCGCAGAAAAATGCGTGTGTCGGTCTGAGTGCATGCCGTCAGATATCGGTGATAGCGTGGTTTTTCCTGTCGCAGTTATTAAGCAGGTGCATAAGCGATGTTCCTGGCGTCCGCTTACGCACCAAAGCAACAAGCGAGGCGCAAGCCAAAAGCGTTCAACTTACGAGGCCGCTCGCAGCAAATCCGCTGGGCTTTCTCGCCGTTTCTTTAAGGTTATTGCGCTTTCCCGGCAGGAAAGCGTTAAGCGTGGTTACGCCGGGTAAAAACAGGGGCTAACAGGAATTTTCTGCCTTGTCGGCCCATGCGACGGCGCTTACTATCAGCGCCATTGTTACCACGAGGAAAAAGTGATGGGGCGTTTAATTAAGGCAGTAAGTGTGGTGGCGCTGGTAACAGCATTAAGCGGATGCCTGTTCCCACCTCCGGGCGGTGGAGGCGGGGGCTGGGGCGGCGGCGGCGGGCCACGCGGTGGTTTCTCTCAGGGACCTGGCCGCTAACCCATGGCGGGTCGACGTGATGGACGTCGATCCGTTTCTCACTCACTGGCTTGCTTCTTCAGCGTGTGCCAACGCTATTTCTCCGCGCCCTCGAAAAATTTAATCAATCTAAATAACAAGGGGTTATGCTACATCCCGTGCGCGATACTGCGCTTTAAGATGGCCGATCTCCCTGTTAATGCCAGGCTTACCCAATCTGAGAATGCTAAAACATAATGAGAAAGGAGCCTGTCGTGAGCTATCAAAATGCTATCGTCCTGCAGGATTTACCGCAGCTAAAGCCGGTCAAAGTCCCCATTGGCGACCAGGCGATCCTGCTGATTCGGCAAGAGGAAGAGGTCAAAGCCTATCAGGCCAAATGTCCGCATTCCGGCGCGCCGCTCGAGCAGGGCGCTATTCGTGACGGCTACCTGGTTTGTCCCTGGCATAAAGCCCATTTTGCCATTAGCGACGGCAGCCTGTGCGAGCCGCTGGCATTAAGCGATCTGCAACGTTTTCCGGTGCGGGTCGAAAATGGCATGGTGCAGGTCGACCCCGAAGCACTTCCCCCGCTGTATCAATTCGCGGAAGAAGACGATGAGCCGGTTTTTGTTGTGTTGGGTACCGGTGCGGCAGGTGCCGCGGCGGCCTGGACGCTACGTCGGGAAGGCTTTAAGGGACGGCTGGTATTGGTCGATCGTGAAAAACAGGCGCCCTACGATCGTACCGTGCTGAGCAAATTTGTGCCGTCCGGCAATATGGCAATAGATGAAGTTCCCCCTCTACTGGATGATGATTTCTGGCATTACGCCGAGCGCAGGCAGGGTGACGTAGAGCAGCTGGACAGCCGCGAGCAGCTGCTGCGTTTTGCAGATGGCTCTACCCTGCATTATGACAAGCTTCTGATCGCTACCGGCGGAATTCCACAGCGGCCTGATTTTAGCGGCAAGGCATTGTTTGGCGTGCACGTATTGCGCAGCCTTGAGCAGGCCGCGACGCTGTTGCAGGAAGTTGATGAAACCAGTCAGTTGGTAATAGTGGGCAACAGTTTCATCGGCATGGAGTTGGCTTCTGCATTGAGAGCGAAAAAAGTGTCGGTACAGATTATTGCGCCCGATGCGCTGCCTTTTAAAAAGCAGTTCGGTGAGCAGATAGCACGGTATTTTCGTGAGCTGCATGAAGAGAACGGCGTGGAATTCATTGAAGGCGAGGTGGCCTCGCTGCAGGGCGAGAACGGCCACGTCAGCGGCGTTGAGCTAAAAAATGGTCGTGTGGTGCCCGCTAACGCCGTGCTGCTGGCCACCGGCGTTGCGCCCGGCACCGGCTTTATTCACGATATACCGCTTAACGACGACGGCAGCCTGACCGCCAGCGAGCAGCTGGAAATCGCTGCCAACATCTGGAGCGCGGGCGATATTGCTACCTGGCCTGCGGCTTCTGGCCCGCTGCGGATTGAACACTGGCGCGTGGCGCAGCAGCAGGGCAGAGTGGCAGCGAAAAATATGCTGGGGCGAGGCGAGAAGTTCGACCGGGTCCCCTTTTTCTGGACGGCACAATTCGGCACACGTTACGAATATCTGGGCCATGCCAAAGAGTGGGATGATTTTCGCCTGTTCGGCTCGCTGAAAGAAAAAACGTTTGTCGCGCTCTATGGGCAAAGAGGCCAGCTGGCGGCCGTCGCATCATGCGGGCTGTACACTTTTACGGCCGAGCTGGTACGTCGGATGCAGCAGCCAATGACCATGGCGGAAGGTGAGGCGCTGGCGAGAAAAACGCTGGGCTGAACAGAGTGCAGCCCCTCAGGCAGGGGCTGCAGTGGGTCAGGCTTTACTCATCCGCTCTGACTTGTTCATACATTGCTGCATCGCTTCCATTACTGCCGCACGGAAGCCTTTCTCTTCGAGGACTTTTACCGCCTCAATGGTGGTGCCGCCAGGCGAACAGACCATGTCCTTCAGCTCGCCGGGGTGCTTGCCGGTTTCCAGCACCATCTGCGCCGAGCCTTTTACCGCCTGTGCCGCAAACTGGTACGCCTGTGCTCTTGGCATCCCGCCAAGCACCGCCGCATCGGCCATCGCTTCGATAAACATAAATACATAGGCTGGTGCGGAGCCGCTCACGCCAACCACGGCATGAATCTGATATTCCGGGACCAGCGCTGCCTTGCCGAAGCTGTTAAAAATCGCCACGATTTCATCCGCTTCTTCTTTGGTGACCAGCACGTTAGGCGTCACGGAGGTCATGCCTTCATTGACCAACGCGGGGGTATTGGGCATCACGCGTACCAGTTTACGGTCGTGCCCCAGCGCCTGTGCCAGCGAATCAAGCGTCACGCCAGCCGCAATAGACACCACCACGGTCTCTTTATTCAGGCAGCCGGAAATCTCCTTCAGCACGCTCAGAATCGCGTTGGGCTTCACCGCACCAAACAAAATATCCGCCTGTTTCGCGACTTCCTCTGCGCTGCTGCCCGGCGTAATGCCGTACTGCTCGTGCATAGCCTGATTCGTTTCAGGCTTGCGGTCATAAACCCAGATATCTTCCGCCTTCACCTGGCCGGCGGCCACCAGGCCACCAATAATAGCTTTCGACATATTACCGCAGCCGATAAAACCGATTTTTTTCGTCATCCTTCAGCCTCTTTTTTGTCTTTTCGTTCCGTTCAGCTTACGCCATTACCCGGCTTAATTCAGCTTCGGCTACGCTTAAACCACAACCAGGAGCCGCAAATGAATCCCAAGAAACAAGATGAAATGAACAGCCGCCGCTATCCGGTCCAGGAGTATATGCACCTGCAGCAAGTAGAGTGGCGGATACAGCGTATCGGTTATTTTTTTCTGTTTGCCATAGTGATTTTGGGGGCCTGCGGGCTGTTTTCTAAAGGGATGCTGAGCAACAAACAGGCGGTTTCTGCGGACGGCACATTACAGGTGGAGTACGAGCGGTTTGGACGACTGGCCAGCGATATGTCGATGACTATTCACCTGAAACCGCAGCAGGCCGGTCACTTCAAGCTCACCCTCAGTGGTGAAGAAATGGACAATTTTCAAATTCAGTCGCTTCAGCCGCAGCCGCAGCAGGCATTCAGCAGCGGCAACACGCTTGAACTGCACTGGGCTTTTCCTCGCTATCGTGATGGCGCAACGGTATGGATTGGTCTGCAGTCACAGAAGCCGGGCCGCTATCCGGTTACCGTGACGCTGGATGATAAAACCAGCGTAGAGTTTACCCAGTGGATTTACCCTTAGGAGCCAACTATGGAAACCGTTTTGCGGGCTGCCAGTATGTATTTGTTGCTGATGGTGGTGTTGAAAATTGCCGGACGCCGTACGCTGATGGAAATGACATCGTTCGATCTGATCCTGCTGCTGATTATCAGCGAGGCGACGCAACAGGCGCTGCTCGGCAATGATTTTTCCGTCACCGGCGCGTCGCTGACCATCATCACTCTGGTGGTGGTCGATATTCTGTTCGGCATGTTGAAAGCGCATTTTCCCAGGCTGGACAGGCTGATTGACGGCACGGCGCTCATTCTGGTGGAAAACGGCAGCCTGCTGCCGGAACGGGCCAGAAAAGCGGGCATTTCCGAAGAGGATATTTTGAGTTCAGCTCGCGTGACTGCCGGGCTGGAACGCCTGGATCAGATCAAATTCGCCATTCTGGAGAAGAACGGCAAGATCAGTATTATCCCGCAACAGTAGAATGCCGTAAATAACAGGTTGCCATTCCCGAAAAGCCAGGCAAGATCGGGGCAGTGTTGTGTTGATAAAGGAAAGGGCGATGCCAGTCTGGGTTGATGCCGATGCATGTCCAAAGGTTATTAAAGAAGTGCTGTATCGTGCGGCAGAGCGCGAGCAGGTCATGGTCACGCTGGTGGCAAATCAGTCGCTGAGCGTACCGCCGTCGCGCTTTTTACGGACGCTGCGGGTGCCGGCGGGTTTTGACGTGGCGGATAACGAAATTGTCCGACGCGCAGAGCCTGGCGATCTGGTGATCACGGCGGATATTCCGCTTGCGGCGGAAGTGATGGAGAAAGGTGCCGTGGCGCTGAATCCGCGTGGTGAACGCTACAGCGAGGCAACGATAAAAGAGCGGCTGACCATGCGCGATTTTATGGATACGATGCGGGCAAGTGGCGTGCAGACCGGCGGTCCTGCCACGTTAAACCAGCGCGATCGTCAGCAATTTGCCAACGAGTTGGATAAATGGCTGCAGGCGCAGCGCAGCAAATAGAAAAAGGCGGGGAAATCCCCGCCTTTCGTTTATTCATCTTGCGCCGAATCTGTCAGACAAAGCTGTCGTCGTCGTCAAAATCGTTATCGTCGAAATCGTTGCTGTAGTCGTTAGCGTAATCCTGCGGAAGGCCGGCATCCTGATTCAGGAATGGCGCGTCGGTGCCGTTATTGAACGTATCCAAATTATTGTCGAAGCTTTCCTGCGGCAGGGCCGGTTCGTTAATAATGTTTACGATCTCTTCCGGCTGCGAATGGTGGAACATGCTGGTCAGCATATCCGCCATCACCACGCCGCCCGCCACGCCCACTGCCGTCTGCAATGCGCCGCCTAAAAAGCCTCGGCTAGCCGAAGGCGCTGCGGGCGCAGAATAGGGCTGCTGCTGCTGCGTATTACCCCATGCAGCAGGCTGCTGGGGCGCATTGTACGAGGATTGCTGAGGCTGCTGCTGGCGACCGCCGCCAAACAGGCCAGAAAGAAAGCCGCCGCTGGTTTGCTGCGGCTGGGCGGACAGTTTTGCCTCTAACTCGCTTACCCGATTGTTTAGCTGTTTCAGCGCGGCTTCCTGAATAAGGATTGCCTGCGCCATGTAATAGGGCGCGCCTGGCTGCTGCTGAAGCTGCTGCTGGATCAGTTTTTCTGCTGCGGCGTCACGCGGGCCGGACTGGGCTTCAGCCTGTTTCAGTCGAGCAAACAGGCTTTCAATTAACTTTTGTTCTTCGCTCTGCATAAGGGATCCTTGTTAACGGGCTATACCTTAATATTGGGGCAGAAACGGGGAAAGTAAACGGCGTTCGGGTAAGGAAATGTTGCCAATCACGGCGCATATTCATTATTCCTGTAACGCAATCTTTACGTATTATTTATTTTATATATCAACAGCATGAATGGTTTATCGTCCGTTAAGGGTGTAAAGAAAAAGTGACTGCTGGTGGCAAAGAAGAATTATCGGTATGATGCCTGCCTCTCATTATTCACTGCCGGTTGCTGCCAGGCGGCCAGTAAACAAGGCTGAGGAATTTTTTGCCATGTCCTTACCTCTCTATCTTATCGGCGCGCGCGGGTGCGGGAAAACTACGGTTGGTCATGCGCTGGCATTGGCGCTGGGTTACGCCTTCAGCGATACGGACAAACATTTGCAGCAGACGACGGGATTAACCGTCACCGATATTGTTGCCGCTGAAGGGTGGCAGGGCTTTCGGCAGCGCGAATCGCTTTCATTACGGGCGGTAACGGCAGATCGTACGGTCATTGCTACCGGCGGCGGCATGGTGCTGGCGCCGGAAAATCGGCATTTTATGCGTGAACACGGGCAGGTTATCTATTTAAAAGCCGATGCCGCCGTGCTGGCTGCGAGGCTGGAAGCCTATCCGGAACAGGCACAGCGTCCTACACTGACCGGCCGTCCTGTAGCGGACGAAATGGTCGAGGTGCTGGCTGCCCGCAGTAAGCTTTATCACGAGACGGCCCATTATATTATTGATGCTATGCAGAAACCTGAGGCGGTCGTTGAGGAAATTATTAGCGCGCTGGCGCTGGCTCGCGCCAGTTAAGCGTACGATTTTTCTCAAGTTGAGCAGGGCGGGCTGAGAATTATCAGGCTTTGTCTATACTTGAAGAACGGAGACTGGCTGCAAGGTAAATTTCGGCCAGTTCGGTACTACTTTAAGGAGAGAAATATATGCCAGGCAGACCGCCCTATCCTCGTGAAGCGCATATTGTTCCGATAAAAAAAGGTACAGAAGAAAATTGTGTGACCTGGTACGAACTTCGTGCCGATCACCCTAAGCCAGATACGCTCATCAGTGAACACCAAAACGAGCAGGAAGCCATCGATGCTAAAGCTCGCTATGAAGATATAGAAAAAGAGTAACGTACGGCGGCATGGATGCCGTAAAACACCGGGATACAGCAAAGCGTGGTTAAAATGTAAGCGCTAACACCTATAATTCAGGCGATTCTTCTGCCAAAACGTCCGCTGCAGTCTTGTTGGCAAGCGGTTTGGCTTAAGCAAAAAATAATTTTGCGGCAGAAGACAAATGACCAATATTTTTTGCTGTGTATTCATACCAATATCATGGATCCAGGCTTGACCGAATTCGACTGGCGTCATATTTTCGCTGGTAAATTTATCGCCTGAAGTTTCCATACCCCTCAACTGGACAGACCATTGACCGAGATCCTCACCACCCCATTTTCCCATCCTGGCCAGCCGGCTTTTTCCGGAACCGATATTCTGTTTTCCGGAAATTTTATGGCTGACATGTTTAGCGATGCCGAAAGCAATACGCATAAACTGGCTACTTTAACCTTAGGAAAGGCGCCTCGCAGAGACCTGTTGCCTCTGCTGCTGGAACACCTGCCTGAAGAGAACATTGCGCATTACGGACTGCTTGACGGCCTTTCTGCGGCCGACATCGCACTGCGTTATGGACCGGTAGCGGGCGAAAAGGTGACGATGACGCACACGGAAGATGGCTCTTTCGTCATTCTTTCTGCCGCGAAGGTAGAGGTAGCGCTACAGGCGTTAATCAACGAGCTGGAAGCGCAGGGGTTTGAAAATATTCTGATTATTTGTGCAGGCGAATATAAAAATCTCAAATCAACGCGTGCCGTTCTACTGGAGCCGTATCGTATGCTGCCACCGTTGGTCAATGCCATTACCGAAGGGCATCAGGTGGGCGTGATGGTGGCGCGAAAAGAATATCTGGGCGAGCAGGCCTATAAATGGCAAAGTCTGGCTTCAAGGCCTTGCTTTGCCGTGGCCAATCCCTGGGCAAAGCACGATGACGAGCTGATTGATGCCGCACTACAGCTTCAGGAGCAGGGTGCCGATGTCGTGGTGCTGGATTGCCTGGGCTACCAACAGCGTCATCGTGATTTCTTACAAAAACTGCTGGGCATTCCCGTCCTGCTCTCCAATGTGCTGCTGGCCGGACTGGCCGCAGAACTGGTCGCTTAACGGTAACAGGCAAGTCGGGCTGCCCGTTTTCATCTCTGATAAAGGATAGTGCCATGCTCAACGTCAGCGAGTACTTCGAAGGAAAAGTGAAATCGATCGGTTTTGACAGTGCCAGTACCGGCCGCGCCAGCGTGGGCGTGATGGCGGAAGGGGAATATACTTTTGGTACCGGCGACCCGGAAGAGATGACCGTGGTCAGCGGCTCGCTTAAAGTCTTGCTGCCAGGTGAAACCGAGTGGCGTCATTACGATCCGGGCCAGGTGTTCAACGTGCCGGGCCACAGCGAGTTCCATCTGCAGGTGGCCGAACCTTCTTCTTACCTTTGCCGTTATCTGAAAGCATGAATGCCAGGAGGCCGGAAAACCGGCCTCCTGGCTTTTCTTAACGCTGCGCTTCACCGCCCAATGCTTCGATAGTATTGGCGATCAGTGCCGTTAATTCGCCGGTCATCAGAATAAAGTCGGCATCAAAGCGCGCCGCCACATCTTCCCTGTCGATATCATCATTCTGCTCACGCAGCGTGTCGGCGAACTTCAGGCGTTTCAGTGAACCGTCGTCCGACAGCACCAGCTGTACGCGTTCCTGCCAGTCCAGCGCCAGCTTGGTGACCAGCTTGCCCGCTTCAATATGATTAGCGATTTCATCGCACACCAGATCCTGCTTCTTACAACGAATAACGCCGCCGTCTTCCAGCAGCGCTTTCAGCTCAGCCTCATCCATCAGTGCAAAGCCCGCTGGCGTATCGCCGGAGCGAACCCATTCGGTCATCGTCAGCTCGATCGGACTTTCCAATGTCAGAGGCACTACCGGCAATGACCCGACGCTTTTACGCAGCAGCGCCAGCGTATCCTCCGCTTTTTTGGCGCTGGCGCAGTCGACCATAATCATATTGTTAACGGTGTCGATCCAGATGAATGTCTGGCTGAAGCGGCTGAAGGCGCGCGGCAGCAGGCTATGCAGCACTTCATCTTTCAGCGAGTCCTTTTCCGTTTTTTTCAGCTTGCGCTGCTGCTCCGCTTCCAGCTTGCTAATTTTCGCTTCCAGAGCCTGTTTGATCACCGGCGACGGCAGGATTTTTTCCTCTTTACGTGCGCAGACCAGGATCTGTCCATTATTGACGTGGGTTAGCGCATCACTTTTGGATCCCATTGGTGATACCCAGCCGGTTTTTGCCATGTCCTGACTGCCGCAGGGAGTGAAAGAGAATGCCTCAAGTTGTTTTTCCATCTCGTCTGCCGCCAGCGGGATCTCGCGATTCAGACGATATACCATCAAATTTTTAAACCACAGCATTGTACTTTCCCTCTCCGGCGCGTCATGCGCGCTCATTCAAAGTCAGCGCGCATGATAG
>Ga0157358_1001268_pt1 | contig 11019 bp, 9 predicted proteins | sample AttcapACBM2_FD_111484 | JGI IMG/M metagenome (GOLD analysis project Ga0157358, IMG submission 111484) | Fungus gardens microbial communities from leaf cutter ant in Botucatu, State of São Paulo, Brazil - Atta capiguara ACBM2 | ecosystem: Host-associated > Fungi > Mycelium > Unclassified ...
AGGAGATTGCGCTGGAGGATCTGTCGAAGGAGTTGCCGCCGCTCGGCGAGAAGTCCTTTCAGGCCTTTACCCAGGAGCAGGGCTACGAGCTGGAAGAGCATTTCCCGGCGGATCGCAGCACGCTGCGTCAGCTGACCAAATTCGCCGGCAGCGGCGGCGGTCTGACGCTCAATTTTGACGCCGGGCTGCTGGGCGAGCGCGTTTTCTGGGATCCGGCTACCGACACCTTAACCATCAAAGGCACGCCGCCGAACCTGCGCGATCAGCTGCAGCGCCGCACCAGCGGCAAGTAGGCCTTCAGCCAGCCAAAAAAAAACGCCGCATAAGCGGCGTTTTTTATGTCGATTCGCAGGCGATTACGCGCGTACGAAGTCGATGTGGTGCAGTTTTGGCTTGAACGGGTGACGCTGAACGGCCTGCACTTTAACGTTGGTTTCTTTACCGTCGACAACCAGAGTCAGCACGTCGGTGTAGAAGCCTGGTTTGGTCTGCAGGTTCATCACAGAGTCGTGATCCAGTTCGATAGAAACAGCGGCTTCGCTGCCACCATAGATGATGGCCGGGAATTTGTTCGCTGTGCGCAGGCGGCGGCTCGCACCCTTACCCTGCTCTTTACGTACTTCTGCGTTGATGGTCAACATGGTTATGTCTCTTCAATAATTCCTGCTACAGGCGACCCAGCAGCAGGCAGGTTGTTCAAAGGCGATTGCGAATGCAAAAGCGGGCGGCAGTATAGCGGTAATGGGCGGGGCGGGCAAATGATTCCGCCGCTTAGCGCAGCTCATTGGCGCGGCGGAAGCGGCCCTGATAGTCGAAAACTTTCTCGCGCACCTGCCAGAACCGTCCTTTCGCGCGCGCCACCACGAAATCGGGATGGCGCAGCAGCGGCTGCAGCGCCACCACGTCGGCGGCGGTCTGCCAGCCGAGCGGTACGCCCGGCGCGCGCTGATGCGGCCGCATAAATAGCTGCTCGAACGCCTTGCGCTGAGCGGGCGTGCGCAGGCGAAAGCGCTCGTCGACGCTGGTGCCGTCTTCGTCGAAATAGGTCGCCTTCAGCCACTCGCCCTTGTCGTCGCGGCCGTGCGTCAGCGTCATGCCGCCGCAGCGCAGCACCAGCGCGTCCTTGAGCTTTAGCGCCGCCTTCAGCATATCGTCGGGATCGACCAGAATTTTGTCGCACTGGTGACAGCGCCGCGCCGCGATATCGTTTTCCGCGCCGCAGTCGGGGCAGCTTTTAAAGCGAAAGCGAAAATCGCACTGCTCGCGGTGGCCTTCGTCATCTTCCAGCACCCCCTGACAGCGGCGGCCGAAGTGCTCGATAATCATGCCGTCCGCCGTGGTTTTGCCCCAGAAGGTATTGGCGAAGCCGCAGGCGGGACAGAACACCTGCACCGGCTCATTGTCGCTGGCGCCTTTCGGCGCGCCCACTTCCGGGGTAAAGAGATCGTGCGGGTTACCGGCGTAGTCCAGAATCAGGCAGTCAGTTTTGCCGGGCGACAGGCGCAGCCCGCGCCCGACGATCTGCTGATAGAGGCTGACCGACTCGGTGGGACGCAAAATGGCGATCAGATCGACGTGGGGCGCATCGAAGCCGGTCGTCAGCACCGCGACGTTGACCAGAAACTTCAGCTGCTGCGCCTTAAAGGCGGCGATGGTGGCGTCGCGCTCTTTCGCCGGCGTCTCTGCCGAAATCAGCGCGCTGTTGGCGGGCAGCAGCGACAGGATCTCGCGTGCGTGCTCCACCGTCGAGGCAAACACCATCACGCCGCGCCGATCCTCGGCGAACTCCACGATCTGGCTGATGATATGCGGCGTAACGCGCTGCTGCTGCTTCAGCTCGCGGTTAAGATCCGCCTCGCTGAAAAGGCCATTAGCCTGCGCCGTCAGGCGGCTGAAATCGTACTGCACTACCGGCATATCGAGCCGCTCCGGCTCCACCAGAAAGCCGTGCTTGATCATGTAGCGCAGCGGCAGCTCGTAGATGCAGTCGCGGAATAACGCCTTCTCATCACCGCGCACCATGCCGTGATAGTGGAAGTGATAGATCCAGCCCTTGCCGAGTCGAAACGGGGTCGCGGTCAGGCCCAGCAGGCGCAGCTGCGGGTTATGCTGGCGCAGGTGGCTGAAGATCTGCTGATACTGGCTATGGTCGTCATCGCTGATGCGGTGGCACTCGTCGACGATCACCAGCGAAAAGGCGCTGTCGAACTGCGCCAGATTGCGCGCCACCGACTGCACGCTGCCGAACACCACTTTGCGCTGGCTCTCTTTGCGCTGCAGGCCGGCGGCGAAAATATCCGCTTCCAGCCCGTAAGCCTGATATTTGCCGTGGTTCTGCTCCACCAGCTCTTTGACATGCGCCAGCACCAGCACGCGTCCGCGCGCCAGCCGCGCCAGCTCGGCGATCACCAGGCTTTTGCCTGCGCCGGTTGGCAGCACGATCACCGCCGGTTCGGCGTGACGACGAAAATGGTTGAGGGTCGCGTTAACCGCGTCTTGCTGATAGGGACGTAGAGTAAAAGCCATGGCCGATCACTTTTGCGAAACTGAGCGAGATTATGCCATGAAAATGGATGAAACGCAGGAACGGCTCTGTGCGGCAGCGTTGGTTCAGGCTATACTTCCCGCACTTTTTCAACGGGTAAACCCCCGTTTCAGTTTCCCTCCGCAGTAACAGGCAAAGCGAATTCATGCGACTCGATAAATTCATCTCTCAGCAACTGGAAGTCAGCCGGGCTATCGCCTGTCGTGAAATCCGGGGGCAAAAAGTCACCGTCAATGGCGAAGTAGTGCGCGACACCGCCTTTAAAATCCAGCCCGAGCATGAGGTGGAATATGACGGCAATCCGCTGCAGCTGCAGGTAGGCCCGCGCTACTTTATGCTGAACAAGCCGCAGGGCTATGTCTGCTCCACCGACGATCCCGATCACCCGACCATCCTCTACTTTATCGAAGAGCCGACCGCGTGGAAGCTGCATGCCGCGGGACGCCTCGATATCGACACCACCGGGCTGGTGCTGTTGACCGACGACGGCCAGTGGTCGCACCGCATTACCTCGCCGCGCCACCACTGCGAGAAAACCTACCGCGTGACGCTGGAGCATCCCGTGGCCGCGGATGTGGCGCAGCAGTTTGCCGAGGGCATTCAGCTGCACGGCGAAAAGTCGCTGACCCAGCCGGCGCAAATGGAAGAAATTACGCCGACCGAGGTGCTGCTGACCCTCAGCGAAGGGCGCTATCATCAGGTGAAGCGCATGTTCGCCGCGGTCGGCAACCGCGTGGTCGGGCTGCATCGCGAACGTATCGGCGGCATCGTGCTGGATGACGATCTTGAGCCGGGCGAATATCGTCCGCTGACGGAAGATGAAATTAACAGCGTCGGGCTGCCCGACGAGTTAAAACAGAAATAGCGGAGCGGCCGTGCGCAAGGATAAAAACTCAGCTGCGGGACTGGTGGTGATTCTGGGATTGCTGGCGATGCTGATGCCGCTTTCCATCGATATGTACCTGCCTGCCATGCCGCAGATCGCCCGCGAATTCGGCGTGTCGGCAGGCAGCGTGCAGATGACGCTTAACCTCTATATCCTGGGGTTCGCCATCGGCCAGCTGGTCTACGGCCCGCTGGCGGACAGCTACGGCCGTAAGCCGGTGATCGTGCTCGGCACGCTGATTTTCGCCTGCGCGGCCGCCGCCTGCGCGCTGGCGCAGACCATCGACCAGCTGATTCTGATGCGCTTTCTGCACGGCCTTTCTGCGGCGGCGGCCAGCGTGGTGATCAACGCCCTGATGCGCGACAGCTACTCGAAAGAGGATTTCTCGCGCATGATGTCGTTTGTCATGCTGATCACCACCATCGCGCCGCTGCTGGCGCCGATCATCGGCGGCTGGCTGCTGCTGGCGTGGAACTGGCACGCCATTTTCTGGACGCTGTCGATCGCCGCGCTGATCACCACCGTGATGGTGATGACGCAGATCCGCGAGACGCTCAGGCCGGAGCAGCGCCAGCGATTTCATCTGCGCACCATGCTGGGCAATTTCATTACGCTGTTCCGCCACAAGCGCGCCTTCAGCTATATGCTGGCGAGCGGCTTCTCGTTTGCCGGGCTGTTTACCTTTCTTAACGCCGGTCCTTTCGTCTATATCGAGGTCAATCACGTTTCGCCGCAGAACTTCGGCTACTACTTCGCGCTGAACGTGGTGTTTCTGTTCGTGATGACGCTGATCAACAGCCGCGCTGTGCGCCGCTTTGGTCCGCTGGCGATGTTCCGCGCCGGACTGATAATCCAGTTTGCGATGGGTATCTGGCTGCTGGCGGTGAGTGCGCTGCATATGGGATTCATTCCGCTGGTGCTGGGCGTCGCGATGTTTATCGGCTGCGTGTCGGTGGTCTCCTCCAACGCGATGGCGGTGATCCTTGACGAGTTTCCCCATATGGCGGGCACCGCATCGTCGCTGGCGGGTACGCTGCGGTTTGGCGTCGGCGGGCTGGTGGGCGCGCTGCTGTCGACGGCCAGTTTTAACAGCGCCTGGCCGATGGTGGGCACCATCGCGGCGTGCGCCACGCTCTCTGTGCTGTTTTTTATCTATGCATCGCGCCCGCGCGCGATCGGACACTAACCCGATCGTTCTTTCAGGCAGCTGACAAAGCCAGAAAAGCCGGGTGGCATGGCCCGAAGAGCAAAGCGTCCCGCGCGTTGGCCGGTAACGGGCGTACCACAGGGATGAGGTGCGTATTTGCGCGGGCCGAGCGAGCATGGATGCCATGGACTTTGCGATCGGACCCTGTCACTCTGTGTTGATGCCGCTGCAAAATAATCTCTTTTCTCCGCTTCGTTTCCCTGTACCCAGCCTAATATGTTTCTTAGTTGTGAACATTAATGATTAAGAAAGTAACCAGAATGCGTCTAAACTGATTGTTAACTGTCGATGAACGCGGTACTAATAGGCCAAAATGCGAGCCGACTCGCAAAAAACAATCTTTCCGCACACCGTATGTTGGGAAACGAGAGAGCAAGCCTTGACGTCCGTTTCTGCCGTTTAGCAGCAACGGCAAGCGCTGTTCATCGTGACTGAAGTTAATCGCTCTGGGGATATCAATTAACTATGCTGCAACTTTCCATCGTGCATCGTCTGCCGCAGCGCTATCGCTGGGCCAGCGAGCTACATAGCGCCATCGTGGCGGAAGAGGGCGTCGCCAATGAGCAGGATCTCATTGCGCTGCGCCTGATTAGCCACGACGGGCACCCCGGCTGGGAAATTATGCATCAGCTGCAGGACGCGCTGGCGTCGATTCAGGTCGAGTGCCGTGTGGCGGAGTGCGAAGGCTCGCCCTGCCTCTTTATTCTGCGCAGCGACGAAAGCGCCACCAGCTGCTGCCTGAAAAACCAGGGCGTGGCGATCGCGGAAACCTTCAACGGTCACTGAGCTGCGCCGAGGCCAGCAGCTCGCGCGTATAATCTGCAGCGGGCGCGGCGAACAGCCTCTCGCAGTCGCCATGCTCTACCACTTCGCCCTGGCGCAGCACCATCACCTGATGGCACAGCGAGCGCACCACCTGCAGATCGTGACTGATAAAGAGATAGGTCAGCTGGCGCTGCTGCTGCAGGCTGCGCAACAGCGTGAGGATCTGTTTCTGCACCGAGCGATCCAGCGACGAGGTCGGCTCATCCAGCACCAGCAATTGCGGCTCCAGCACCAGCGCGCGGGCGATGGCGATGCGCTGCCGCTGACCGCCGGAAAACTCCGCTGCATAGCGGTGACGGCTCTCCGCCTCTAATCCCACTTCCTCCATCGCCGCGATAACGCGCGCCTGCTGTTCCGCGGCGCCGAGAGCGGGCTGATGCACCGCCAGCCCCTCAGCAATAATCTGCTGCACCGTCATACGCGGATTGAGCGAGGAGTTTGGATCCTGAAATACCACCTGAATGCGGCGGCGCAGCGGCAGCAGCGCCTTGCGCGACAGCGCATGCAGCGGCTGGCCGTCAAACCAGATTTCGCCCTGCGCGGCGAGCAGCCGCAGCAGTGCCAGTCCGGTGGTGCTTTTGCCGGAGCCGGATTCGCCTACCAACCCCAGGCTCTCGCCGCGGCGCAGGGTAAAGCTGAGGTTGCTGACGGCGACATTTTCCGCCACCTGCCGCCTGAAAAGGCCGCGCCGCACCGGAAAGCCGACGCGCAGATTGCGCACCTGCAGCAGCGGCGGCGCGTCGTCGCGCAGCGGCACGGCGCGGCCTTCCGGCTCCGCCGCCAGCAGCTGTCGCGTATAGGGATGCTGCGGCTGGCTGAAGAGCAGACCGCTGCTGCTCTGCTCGACGATTCTGCCCTGACGCATCACGCTGACGCTGTCCGCCAGCTGGCGCACGATGCCCAAATCATGAGTGATAAACAGCATGGCCATGTTGCGTTCGCGCTGCAGATCGCGCAGCAGCCGCAGGATTTGCGCCTGAACGGTCACGTCGAGCGCGGTGGTCGGCTCATCGGCAATCAGCAGCGCCGGCTCGGTCAGCAGCGCCATGGCGATCATCACGCGCTGGCGCTCGCCGCCGGAGAGCTGATGAGGGAAATCATTCAGCCGCGCGGCGGCGTTGCGGATGCCGACCCGATCGAGCGCGCTGAGGATCTCCCCGCGCGCCGCCTCGCGCCGCATGCCGCGATGCAAAGAGAGCACTTCGTAAAGCTGCTTCTCGATGGTGTGCAGCGGGTTGAGAGAGACCATCGGCTCCTGAAAGATCATCGCCATCTGGTTGCCGCGCAGCGCGCGCAGCCGCCGCTCGCCAACGCGCAGCAGATCCTCGCCGTTAAACAGAATCTCGCCGGCGGGGTAGCTCGCCGGCGGCGCGGGCAGCAGCTGCATCGCCGCAAGCGCCGTCACGCTTTTGCCCGATCCCGACTCGCCGACCAGCGCCAGGGTTTCGCCCGCGTCGACGCTGAGGGAAACCTCCTCGACCACGTTGCGCGTCACGCCGCCGCGGGAAAAGGCGACGGAAAGATGATGAATGGCAAGCAGCGACATCGTCACACTCCTCTGGCCGGATCGAAGGCGTCGCGTACCGCTTCGCCGATAAATATCAGCAGCGACAGCAGGATCGCCAGAGTAAAGAAGCCTGCCAGCCCCAGCCACGGCGCCTGCAAATTATTTTTGCCCTGCAGCAGCAGCTCGCCGAGCGACGGTGATCCCACCGGCAGACCAAAGCCGAGAAAATCGAGCGAGGTCAGGGTGGCGATCGATCCGCACAGGATAAAGGGCAGAAAGGTGAGAGTGGCGACCATCGCATTGGGCAGCATATGCCGCAGCATAATGCGCCCGTCGCTAACGCCCAGCGCCCGCGCGGCGCGGATATAGTCAAAGTTACGCGTGCGCAGAAACTCGGCGCGCACCACGCTGACCAGCCCCATCCAGCCGAAGATGACCGTGACCAGCAGCAGCCACCAGAAGTTGGGCTGGATCACGCTGGAGAGCAGGATCAGTAAAAACAGCGCGGGCATGCCGGACCAGACCTCGATCACGCGCTGGCCGATCAGATCGACGCGGCCGCCGAAATAGCCCTGAACCGCGCCGACGATAATGCCGATGACGCTGGAAAACAGCGTCAGCAGAATGCCGAACAGCAGCGAAATGCGCGTGCCGTAGAGCAGGCGCGCCAGCACGTCGCCGCCGCTGGCGTCGGTGCCCAGCCAGTTCTGCGCCGAGGGCGGCGAAGGGAAGGGGGCCGAAGTGGCGAAGTTAATAGTGCTGTCGCTAAAGCGGATCGGCGCCCACAGCGCCCAGCCCTGCTGCTCCAGCCGTTTTTGCAGCCAGGGATCCTGATAGTCGGCGGCGGTGGGTAGCGCGCCGCCGAAATCGCTTTCGCTGTAGCTCACCAGCAGCGGCACGAACCAGCGCTGCTGATAGCGCACCAGCAGCGGCTTCTCGTTCGCCAGCAGATCGGCGCCGAGCGACAGCGCGAAGATAACCAGAAAAATCCACAGCGACCAGTAGCCGCGTCGGTTGTGGCGGAAGCGCAGCCAGCGCTGCTGATTAACGGGAGACAAGCGCATCAGCGGCCCTCGAAATCGATACGGGGATAGACCAGCGTATAGGTCAGATCGCTGAGAATATTCATCAGCAGCCCAATCAGGGTGAAAATATAGAGCGTGCCGAACATCACCGGGTAGTCGCGCTGGATAGTGGCGTCGTAGCCCAGCAGGCCCAGTCCGTTCAGCGAGAACATCACCTCGATCAGCACCGAGCTGGTAAAAAACATGCCGATAAAGGTGGCGGGAAAGCTGGCGATCACCAGCAGCATGGCGTTACGGAAAACGTGATGATACAGAATGCGCCGCTCGCTGACCCCTTTGGCACGCGCCGTCACCACATACTGCTTGCGGATCTCATCCAGGAAGCTGTTTTTAGTCAGCATGGTCAGGGTGGCGAAACCGCCAATTACCGTCGCCAGCACAGGCAGGCTGATGTGCCACAGGTAGTCGCCGATTTTGCCGTACCAGGAGAGCGAGTCAAACTGCGGCGAGGTCAGGCCGCGCAGCGGAAACCAGTCGAAATAGCTGCCGCCTGCGAACAGCACGATCAGCATGATGCCGAACAGAAAGGCGGGCACCGAGTAGCCGATGATGATAAAGGTGCTGCTCCAGACGTCGAAGGCGCTGCCGTTGTGCACCGCTTTTTTAATGCCCAGCGGAATCGACACCAGATAGATAATCAGGGTGCTCCATAGCCCCAGGCTGATGGAAACCGGCAGGCTCTCTTTGATCAGCTGCAGCACCGATGCGCTGCGGAACAGGCTGTCGCCGAAGTCGAAGCGCACATAGTTCCACAGCATCTCGACGTAGCGCTGCCACATCGGCTTGTCGAAGCCGTAGCGCTTTTTGATTTCCGCGATGACTTCCGGATCGAGCCCGCGCGCGCCGCGGTACTCGCTGTCGCCGGGGCCGACGCGATTGAGGGCGCCGCGCGCGCCGCTTTCTCCGCCGCCCGGCAGGCCGGTGGTCTGGCCGAACTGAATGTTGGCCAGCGCCTGATCGACCGGGCCGCCGGGCGCGATCTGCACGATAAAGAAGTTCAGCGTGATAATCGCCCACAGCGTGGGGATAATTAACAGCAGTCTGCGCAAGAAATAGGCGGCCAACTCAGGCTCCTCAGCGTCGTTCAGCCGGCAAACGCGCGGCTTTGTTCACGTCATACCACCAGCTTTCCAGCCCGCTGGCGAAGGCGGGCTTGACGGCGGGATGGGAAAACTTATCCCAGTAGGCCATACGATCTTCCGCGTTGTACCACATCGGGATCATATAGGCATTCCATAACAGGATGCGATCCAGCGCCTGGCCGAGCGGCAGCAGCGCCGCTTTGTCGCCCTGATGCGCCACAATCGCTTTAACAAAGTGATCGACCAGCGGATCTTTTAGCCGCGCGCTGTTCCAGGAGGAGTCGATGTAGTCGGACTGCCAGCTGACCTGCAAATCGGAACTGGGGATGGGCATCGCCAGATAGACCCTGGCGGTCATATCGTAATCGCCTTCGCGCAGCCGGCGCAGATACTGGGAAGCGTCCACCACGCGCAGCGTCATGCTGATGCCGAGGCGCGACAGGCTATGCTGCAGCGGCAGCGCCCAGTCGTTGCTGGCGCCGCTGCGCAGCAGCAGCTCGATGCGCAGCGGCTGACCGCTCTGAGCGTTCACCATCTGCTGGTTTTTTACCTGCCAGCCCGCCTGCCGCAGCAGATCCAGCGCTTTCAGCAGATTCGCGCGATCGTAGCCGCTGCCGTCGGTGCGCGGCGGCGCGTAGGGCATGGTGAAGAGTTCCGGCGGCAGCCGATCTTTAAACGGCGCCAGCAGCGCCTGCTGCGCGGCGTCCGGCAGGCCGTGCGCGGCGTATTCGGTATTTTGAAAATAGCTGCTGACCCGCTGATAGGCGCCGTAGAACAGTGCCTTATTCATCCACTCGAAGTCGAACGCCAGCGTCAGCGCCTGGCGCACCCGACGATCGCGGAACGGCGCCTTTTCGTTGTTGATGGCCAGCCAGGTGGTATTGGTCGACGCCTGGTTAGGCGTGGTCTCTTTGATAATCTGCTGATTGTCGAAATTGCGGCCGCGATACTGGGTCGCCCACTTTTTGGCGGAGCCCTCCTCGCGCAGGTCGAACGCGCCCGCCTTAAAGGCTTCGAAGGCGACATTATCGTCAAGGTAGTAGTCGTAGCGCAGCGTATCGAAATTGAACCGCCCGCGGTTCACCGGCAGATCCGCCGCCCAATAATTTTTCACCCGGCTGTACTCGATATACTGACCCAGCTTATAGCGGCTGATGCGGTAGGGGCCGCTGGAGAGCGGCGGCGTGCTCAGCGGCTCGTTGAACTTTTTATTCTGCCAGTCGCGCTGCGACAGCACCGGCAGCGTCAGCAGCCCCAGCATTAGATCCCGGTCTGGCTTCGGCAGATCGATGCGCACGCGCTGGCCGTCCAGCGCCTTTACCGTCGCGCCGCGATAAATCACGCGAAACTGCGGCACGCCTTCATGCATAAACTTAGCGAAGGTAAAGGCGACGTCCGACGCGGTAATGGGCGTGCCGTCATGAAACCGCGCGCGCGGATTGAGGCGAATCTCCATCCAGCGGAAGTCGTCGGCATAGCGCGCCGACTCGGCGACAAGCGGATAGTAGCTGCCCGGCTCGTCGTCGGAAGAGGTAAACAGGCGATCGTAGAGCGTCTCGGTGCCTGCGCCGGGATTGCCGCGCGAGGCGTAACGGTTAAAGTTATCGTAAGTGCCTACTACTGCCTGAGTAAGCTGGCCGCCTTTTGGCGCGGCGGGATCCGCATAGTCGAAGTGGCTGAAGCCGGGCGCGTATTTCGGTTCGCCCAGCGTGGCGAAGGCGCGGCTTTCGCGCACGACTTCCGCGCGCAGCGGCGCGCAAAGGGCCATTAACAGCAGCAGCGATATCAGGCGAAACAGCATAGGATTCAGGTTCTCCCGTGGTTATTCGCAGGCTAGCGTAGCAGTATCCGGTGCGGCCAGCTATCCCGCCAGCGTCGCCAG
>Ga0157358_1001269_pt1 | contig 11017 bp, 12 predicted proteins | sample AttcapACBM2_FD_111484 | JGI IMG/M metagenome (GOLD analysis project Ga0157358, IMG submission 111484) | Fungus gardens microbial communities from leaf cutter ant in Botucatu, State of São Paulo, Brazil - Atta capiguara ACBM2 | ecosystem: Host-associated > Fungi > Mycelium > Unclassified ...
AAAAATGGGAGAAAGATATAGAGCTGATAAAATGGGAAATAAGGCTGATCCTTGTCCTATACCAACATCAACATTGAAAAATGGAGAAGAAAAATTATTCCACAAGTATTGGATTTTTCTGCCTACTAAATAGTTGGAGAAGAATAATGAAATTCTTGGATTGAACCTAGCTTTATCCAAAATTAATGGAAGGAGATAGTGGTTTAGTGATGGAAAGAACTAAGCAATATCAAATGCTAGTATGCTCATTTGAAGATTTTTTACCCAACTTAATTGAATCAAGTGGGTTAAAAACATGCTTGTATTAGTAGTTGATTGTTGTTTCAATTTACCCAGTTGATTAGGATGAACAAAATTATTTGAAATTATCTGGAATTGAAGTCTTTTCCCAATGACTTTTTTCCCAAGTATATTCAATAAGACAATAGGTTAAAACATTCTGGGTGAATCATAGGAAGCCTTATTAGACTTAAAAATAATGATTGACAATAATATTTTGAAGTGTATCAGCCAATAACCTAGGTTGATACATGTATTAGTAATATTGACAAAATTGTTTAAACACATATTATCTTTGACAATTACTTTGAGATGTTTCCAAGATACTCTATTTGGACCAGATGTTAATAAGTTATTGCACTTAGTAATAGCATTTCTGAGTTCTTCAGTTGAAAAAAAAACCTATATTAATACAGGCCTAGACAAGATTTCATTCAAAATGTCAGAATTGATATGTTGATTTTGCACCGAGTTGAAAGATTGATAAAGTGCCTGCTATAAGTTGTTAAGCTCTATGCATAGTTGTCTATTGTACTACAAAGCTTCAATAGCTAGGAGTTTTTGCTTCTTAACCCAGTTTATGAGTTTCCAAGGTCTTCTGTTCTTTGATGCAATTTCTTTAATTTTGTCATCAAAAAATAAATATTTTGTCTTCTTGACAGTGCTCTTAAACATTTTCCAGTTGTCTAATATTCTGTACTTTGCTAGTTTGACTTGACAATCCTCATTCCATCAAGCTTTAGAGTATTTAGTAATATTGACATATTTTAATTGTTTATACCAGATGATATCTGATTTGTTTGTGAATTCTTGAACTACAAGTTTGAGAGATTCTTTATTCATTAGTCATTCAGTGTTAATTTTCTTGATGGTATCTATAAGTTCAGTAATGAACTTGTCTTTCTCTTTGCTATTCTTGATAATTGTGTATCATTTATTTAGAACAAACTTCTTGATCATAGAATATCAACTGTCAATGGAGCATGATCCAATGAATATTGAAGTTTAGGACGAATGGTGTAATTATGAATTTCTAAGAAATTTGGTCTGAGAAACATGAGATCAATAACAGAATTTGTATCATTTGTGTTGTCTGAATATCCAGTAGGAACTTGGATAGTAGGATTTGATAATAAAAGATCCAATGAATCAGCAATATCACTAAGTAAATCACTATGAGATGAATAAAAAGAAAACAGCAGATTCTAACTACTGTCTCTAATGTTAAAATCAGCAGTCATGACTAATCATATAGTAAAAGTTGCTGTTATTAAAGAAAGAAAAGCAACAAATATTCCTGTGATTAAAAATGTCCTTTTATAAAGAAAAACACAGGTAAGAAAGACAAATATTGATATAGCAAATGACCCTAGAAGAATTATAGTTGTTTAAGAGTAACCTGGAGAAAGTAATCCAGTCATGATAATTGGAAGTACCTATTATAACCTTAGCTTGGAGCTCAGATTGCAACTTAGGCAAAGACTTGAGTAAAGAATAGGGACTTGTGCAATTGATAAAGTGTAAAGATACTGAAATATATCTATGCTATATATATGAGGCTAACATGAGGAAAAGGTCTATAGTACATAAGGTAACTGAGTCATAGAATAATGTGGAAAGAGCAAGGATATAGCATCTACTACATGAGGCACTGACTGAGACTACTTCAGCATAGCCAATCATATTTTCACTTTCCTGTGCTCTAGTCCATGCTAAAAACATGAGATGTCAATTGTAACAATACCTACTAAACACTCTCCTCCCTTACTTAACAAACTAGAGATTGATCAAATAAATGACCAAGATAGTTCTTGAATAAAGATAATATCAAAATACTTATTGGGTTTCAAAGTCATGTCAGTAAGAAGCTTGTTCTTTCAAATATTTTGTGAAAAAATCTTGATGTTTTTAATAATTATACTTGATCACCACTTATAGTTGAGTAAGTTGACTGCTTTCTGATTTCTCAGAGTTCTTGATATTTCTTAGAGTGCCATTCCTTATTGAATTGATGCTTCCAGAATAGGTATACATTAGAATCAGCTTGATGATTACCTTTGCAGTTTAGATACTTAAAGATTTATAGACACAGTTTACCTTGTTTGGTTTTTAATTAAGATGGGTTTGTCTTGAAATTTACCTTGCAGTACCAGGTAAAGTGTTGATGATGTTTGGTTTTGTATAGACCATTACACTTAATGCATCTCAAGCTCTGAGCTTTACAAGTGAAGGTGGTGTGTTAGAAACAAACTAGCCACTAAACTAATTATGCTAAAAGTGTGCAATGTCAAGCTTGGCTTTGACATCTGGCTGGTATTATATATATACTTCCTACTGTACTTCTGATATGATGTCCACTTCTAGCAATTTTTGCACTGGAGAACTTTAGAGTTCATATTCACACCTTAAATGATAGTAATATAGCTTTTTATGTTGAAGCACCTGTTAATCAAACATTTAGTATTGCTACCACTTTGGACATTCTATATGTCTAGCTATACAATTACCATATCTAATTTAGGCAATGCTTTGATAATCTGAGACTTTGAAGTAAGAAATACATTATTGAAAATATGATTGTTCTTGGTCTCAACTACACTAAAGTTGATGGATATATTAGTATTTTCCATCAAGTAAGGAATATCTATTATTTTCAAATAGAATTTTGACTAAGGGAGTCAAGAAGCTAAAATGTTGTTAGAATCTATATTGTTAACATTTTTAACATAATTATCAATTGTTTGAAGGTCTAATGGTGAAGTAACCTTACTTATAATAATAATAATGCCATGTTGATCAATACAAACAAAGTCAGCCATGACTTATGACTTTATATTCTTAAGTGCTCTGTTCAAGTTAGTAATATATGAGCTGGATGTAGTAATAAACTTTGATTTGTTATTATTACTCATAAAAACAATAATTTGCCTCCTAGAGGGACCTTTTGTCATCATGTTAATTCTAGGCTTTACCTTTCCAGAACTATTGATCTAATTGTGGATGTTTTCAATCTTCTTGGCCCAAAGATTAGGAAAGTTTTTTTTGAGCTTCAAGATGTCTTCAACTTTTGGGGCTAATGCTTAAGCAAGTAATTTGGGCTTAGCCATTTCTTTTGCTTTGTCACCTTTCTTTTTAAAAATTTTTAACTTCTTCAAAGTTTCTTTGAACAGTATAGGTAGGATTGCCAGAGGGATTTTAGTGACTTCTACCTACTTATTCTTTTTTGAAGATTTGATCCTTTTGACAGGTTTGTTAATGTTGATGTTTTAGATCTTTAGAGTGAATTTGACACTATATTTTGTCTAAACATCTTGTTGTCATCAGCTGTAATCACATTCTATCTTGCTTTATGGATAAAAGAGATAAACTTTTAGGCAGCCTAACTGAAACCTCTGAGTTGTAGAATGTTCTTTTCCATGTTTCTCTTTAGACTTCTATTCCTGATGAAGTTAGCCATATATAAGAGAGAAGTAGATAAATTCTTGGTGTCAATATTAAGAAATTTCATGGTTCCAAAGATAGAAATAGGGTAAGATTTGCCATTCCAAGCATTTAGTTTAGCTAGTTGGTTAATATCATAAGGGATCAAAGTATTTTTGATACCTTGAATAGAACATGTGTTAGTATTAGTATTAGCCTCATTCTTACCTTGTAGAGTAGGTGCATTATTTAGGGCTGGAATCTCATTGTTAGCATATTGTACCCTATCCTTGGAGCTATGGTCTATAGCCTTATTAGCTGGAATTTTTTCTCTTACCTTGGAAGCAGTATATGAAAGAAAGAAACTCTCTCACTTATTGATATCTACCTGTTCATTCCAAGATAGTTTTTTGCTTTGAATTTCCATCCTCTCATAGTATAGGTTGGAAGATGTATTTAAATGTGCTGAAGCTGCTCTAGAACAGTTAATACTGGACAAAGCTGACCTTCTCCTAGGAATGTCTATATCCATGTTTATGTTTGAAGTGTTATAGACTATTGGATTGATTATGGTTTCTTTAGTAGTACTAGAATTCAATGTATTTGCTACTTCTCTTAAGGACACTACTATACAAGATGATAGTAAGAGAAAAAGAAGCATATTTCCTTTTCTCCTAATATCTACTCCTATTCTCAACTTCCTACTATAATTTTCTATAAATAGTAATGCTTTTATTGCTGAATATGTTTTATTAATAACCACAAATTCTGCTATTACTATCACTAACAATTCTGGCCAATCCTTCTACCTGTAATCTACAAAAAATCTCAAGTATTGTCTCAACTTTTGATTTATATATTTGGTTTGTCCATCTGTTTGTGGATGAAATAATGTCAAAAATTTTGTCTCAATTTCCACCATTCTATTCAACTTCTTAGTTAACTCCACTACAAACTGTGGTCCTCTATCCAAAATCACACTCTCTGGTAAACCATACAACTTCTACACATTATTCCTGAATAGTCTTGCTTATCCCTTTACTGATGTACTCTTTGTCATTGCTATAAAATGTGTGATCTTAGACAACATATCATATACCACCAATATTGCATCTATAAGAGAACCTATCTTTGTATAAAGATTAAGTACTCAAACTTTATCTCTGGCTCTACTGAACCCCATAGTACTTTCATACCTTATTAGTTAGTGCTTCTCTATCCCTACCAAATCCTTTAGTTTTTCTCAAGCCAACTCTACTAATCTCTGCAGTTAAACCTTGCTTTACACTGCTTAATATCTTAATGCTGTCCTACTCTTATTATTACTGCCATAAGCTTCTTTTCTTTGTTGATAGTTCTTCTAAATACTTTTATCAGAGTTTCTAACCATACAGTCACTATTATTCCTTGGTAATGTCAATACTGTTCCACCTAATTGGAATATATTCTAGTAATATTTAGAATAGTTGTTACCTCCAGAATTTCTCATTCTGTTCTCTTAGGAATTCCTAGAGATTGTAAACTTTGTGTAATTCTGTAGACTTTTCCAGTTACCCTAACTGCATTCTTCTCTGCCACTAACAGTAAATTTGTGATAAATTCAACCATTAGATACATCTATAACTTTTCTAGTACCTCATTTATCATCAGTTTTTTCACCAGTGTTTCCATATGGTTCTTCATCCTCTGGCACAAGTTATATTCATCTATATATCTCCTAACACTCTTCATTACTCCTGGCAACCAATAATTTCTCATCACCAACTCCATTGTCTTTTATGTTTCTCCATGTTTTACTACTAGCACATTATGATATAACCAAATAATCTCCACTCTCAACTCCTTATATAACCCTTTTCTTCTTTTAACACCAACTCCACCTATCTGTCATTCTTTATCTCTTAATATCTTAACTCTTGCTTTTTTTATTTTCTCTAATACTCTAACTATCTCTTCATCTTTTTCTCTTGTATTTCTTGTTAGTTTTTGATTTTTGTTGTGATTTTCTATTTCTACTTTCCAATATAGTCTCCTATTCAAACTATCCACCTTTTCCATCTTTGCCCCTAGTATATTGCTACAATCTTAAGCTTGGCTCAGGTTGTAACTAAAACAAAGTTTTGAGTAAGAAAGAAGAAGATAATCAATTGGTAAAGCATAAGTATACAGGATTTTATCTACAGCTATATATTTGTATATGCCAAGTCCACCTGTTCTAAAGACCATTCTTTGCAGTATCAATGTTTTCTTCAATTCTGGTGCAAAGCCCAATCTTTTATAATAACCATATTTTCTACAACACATTCTTGTGGTGGTGGTACAATAATCCTAAACCTTTCAAGTGCTTGGTATCTTACAATAGAGATACTCCTATTGAACTTAGTCTTTTATGGTAGAGTTCCCCTATTGACCCCTTTTAGTATTTTATCACTAAAACCTCTACTTGTGGCTATACACTGAAACTCCCAAGCATCTCCTATTAAATACTAGTATGTAAGACTAGTAATTATACTATGATTTACTAGTTTAATAATTGAATATCCAAGCCATACAAGATAGCATTATCTGTTCCAGAATCTTTTATGATATTTTCTGTATTACATGATAAACTGTGATATATATAACCACAATATGATAGATGTGACTTTGACTATCATACATAATGTTATATTATACTCTTTACCTCAGTCCAAAATTAAAAAAGTAGAAATGGAAAAATAAAAGTGAAATAAAATGAAATAAAAACCAAGTCTATTATTTACAATTCTGACCAGATCATTGTTAAGGTAACTGAGCAAAGTTTATAGAGTTTTATGAAGGTTATAATCTTTAGAAAAACCTAAAATATATTGTGAAATCTACTAATTAAATACAATTTATTTTTAGAAAAACCTAAGAGAACAGAATAAGGTTTTATGAAGGTGGCTTTTATACTAAATATCCTACAGTCTATTAAAATCTAGCAAAATAATCTTAAGCTAACTATTAAAATGATAACATGAAAACAGTTCTAGATAAAATTATCTAGAATATTATCCAAAAAGACAGGATATACTTGATATTTTTTTTAAATCAACAATTTATTACACAGAGTGCAAAGGCAGACTGTGGTAGCTACTTCATAACTATATACAAAAAAGACAAACTAACATGAAGATAGAGAGAGAGAAAAAAAAGGAAGAAAAAAGAAGAAGGACTAATTGTAAAGAAGAAAAGAAGAGAAAAGATAAGAAAAGAGAATGGAACTAGTTATAAAATTGATGTCTAGATTAAAGAATATAAACTTAGTTTTTTCTTCATTTTCTTTCTCATTTTATTTTTATTTTTATTTATTTTTAATTTTTCTATTTTTAAAACTCTAGGGTTAGGGTTAGAAGTGATTGGTCACACTGTCACACCAGTCACATCTGATGGTATGGTCACAACATTGATCATGGGACTTGAAAGAAAGGAGTAGAAGGTTCTAGAACAAAGTAACATTATACAACATGGTCACCACATGTTAACCTCATGCTTTACACATGGTCATTTAGGGCAGGATGCACAGTAGCTAGTATAAACCATCTGGAGAAGTATATAAGATAGACTATTTTGTAAAGAGCTCTTTATCGAGTTCTCTTGTGTTACCCAATACAAAGTTATCTTATAATCCAACTCTAAGGGTTTTGAGTTATAACAATCAACTCATAACAGTCAAAAAAGAATTGTCATTGAAGGCGAAAGCATTTGGATTAGCTTCCAAAAACATGACAAAGTGGTCAAGAGAGTCCTATCTAGGATTTCAGTACCTATTAAATCTTCTGCATTCATGAAGAATATACTATCTTGATTTGATAGGATATAATCTACAAGGATACTTAAATTCATCCCTTGGGAAGAATCTAAGTCTGTACTCACCAATTGGAGTGTGGTTGGTTATTGCTCTTGTAGCATGTGCACACAAAGAGTTTGAATATCCAAATAATTTGAGCTAAGGTCCCCTCTTAGCATAGCTTGGTTTGATAACATTGAAGTCTACATTAAGTAAATTAAGGAATTGTCTTTCTTTGAGATTTGAAGCTTGGAAGGTTATTTTCCAATTGTTTATAATATCATCACATTCAGTTTTCCTGCTGAAGTCTTATAACATTTTGCATGGAAATACTGGTAAAGGATTGAAGGCTTTTGAGTCTTTATCAACTACTTCATAAAAAGTCAAATTGAGTCGACTAGGACATTCCCAGAATTCGATCGAGTTATTTTGATTTCTAATGAAGAATTTACAAAGTTCATTAAGAATGGCCATCATATAGATTTGGTAAAAATGCAGTAATGGATTGAAGATTTTCTTGGCCGCATGAATGGAGTTGGTGACAATGATAATTTTGGAAATTTCTTCACAATTTGAGGCTTGGTTTATACCGCATCTAATTGTGAAGAGTTCTGCTTCACTGCTGGTGACAAAAACAGTGTGATGAAGGGTTTTGATCAATGGACTGTTGAATGTGTGCATATGCAAAATGGATGTAGCAATGTTGTTCTTGATACTAGCATCCATAATAATGATGGCTGTGGATGGGGAATTAGATGACTCAATAACCATGTTGTCAAGTTGAAGGCATATTTTATCATTTTTTTCTTTATTACACAGATTGAAAGAAAATTGATCTGAGAAATTGTCAATAATTCTGAGGCCAGGAGATAATTCAGAATGAAGAGGCAAAAAAAAAGGGAAAATTCCATTGAACCTGTTATTTGTGTCAACTAAGTGACCTTTGACATGGGATCTTTAACAATCAGTAAGAGTGTCAAGTAAGGAAGGGTGTCAAACTTTGTGAGTGCCATAATGAGATTTCATAATCATATGAATGAGGTGATTAGTTAGTAAGAAGTAAGCTTATAATTGCAACCTTCCTCCAAGTTTTTGCAAATGAAGTTTGATGGGAATGAGACCTGCGATCACTTCTATACCCAATAAAGGAGACATTTTGAAGGCTCTAAGTACTCATATGGCAGCTCTTCTTTGTATTTTACCCAGAATTTTTAATGGATACAATAGAGGTGCATGGTTATAAAACCAAAGTTGAAATCTGTATAAGGTGATGGGAAGAATGCAACATCTATAAAGTAGACATTTTTGGATTAGATTGATACCTCATGAAAAATTTCCAAGGATCTTTATGCACTTGACCATAGGCATTGCTTTATTAGCATAGAAGTTGATATGTTGGTGGAATGATAATTTCCTATTGAAGATGAAACCCAAGTACTTCCACATGCTTTTGGGTTTTAAGATAGATCCTCCAATGGATGATAGGTTGAGGGGGAGAAGATTGAAGGAGCCTTGCAATCTGTTAAAGTGAAAGGCTTCAGTTTTGGAATGTTCTACAATAAGACTGAATCTTTCAAGAAGCTTGATCATTATTATCAAGATCACAGAAAGTGAACTTTGTTTCTTTTTATTTTCTTTCTCATTTTTATTTTATTTTCGATTTATTTTTCATCTTTTCTATTTTTAGAAATTTGGGGTTAGGGATAAAAGTTATTGGTCACATCAGATGGTGTGGTCACAACATTAATCACGGGACTCAAGAGAAGGGAGTAGAAGATTCTGGAATAAAATGACATCATACAACATGAACACCACATGCTGGCCTCATGCTTTACACATAGTCACTTAGGGTAGGGTGCATAGTAGTGAGCACAGACCATAGGTAGGAGTATATAAGGTAGACTATTTTATAAAGAGCTCTTCATCAAGTTCTCTTGTATCTCTTCTAATATAAGAGTTTGACCTCTGAGTCCACTCTAAGATTCTAAGATTATAACAATTACATTATAACTACAGAAGAGACAAGAGTTAGAAATATCAAGTGATTTGTTCTGCAAAATGAAAATACCATCATCTACAAAAGAAATAATAGATACAGAAATATTAAGATTTTTTAGACAATTTTCTAAAATGTAAAGAAAAGAAGAGAGATAAAGAGCCAATAAAATAGAAGAAAGAGCAGACCTTTAGCCTATTCCTACATTCACATTGAATATAGGAGAGGTGAGATTATTCTAGAAGTAATTGGTTTTCCTACCAACAAGATAGTTGGCAAAAAAGTTGACTATATGGTTGTCAAGTTCTGCTTTCTTAAGAATGTGAGTGAGAAGATAGTAATTTAAAGATGGAAAGAACTGAGCAATGTCAAAAGTGAGAGTACTAGTTGAGATGTTCTTGACCTAATCCAAATGTATGATGAGCATAAGAACTATGCCCACATCTATTGTAGATTTGAATTTCAGACCACTTAATTGACTTAGATGAATGAAATCATTAAATGTGACTTGGAATTGAAGCCTCTCACTAATAACCTTTTTGATTAGTTTGTCCAATGTATTGAGTAGTACAATTGGTCTAAATGACTTTGGAGAATTATACAATTGCTTGTAGGGTTTGGAGATGACAACTGTTGTTGATCTCTTAAAGTGAGCTGGCCAATAGCCTAGATCAATACATGCATTTGCAATATTGATGATATTTGTTAAACATTCATCATTCTTGAAGACAGTCTTGAGATGGCTCCAAGACAACTTATCTGGTCCTGGAGTAGAAGAGTTATTGCAATTAACAATTGCACTCCTGAATTCCTCTTTGGAGAATAGTACCCAAAAAGATGGTGACTTATCAACAATTTTATCAGGGACCTTGGTATCAATTTGTCAATGAAGAGCAGTATTAAATGTGGAGTGGAGAGCATTCCAAAGACTATTGATGGTAAGACATGGTTGGTTTTTGTACTTAATAGCTTCAATAGCTAGTAATTTTTGTTTGTTGACCCAGCTCATGAGCTCCCAAGGTTCTCAACTTTTGTTGGCAATATCTTGAGATCGAAAAAAACCCTCTTGGTGTCTTTAACTGTTTTCTTAAAACTCTTCCAATCCTCAATTTTTCTTGATGTCCTATACTTGTCCAGAGATTGGCTACATTTCTCGTTCCATCACTTCTTGGAATGTTTCATAATATTGACTTACTGACCATTTTTGCCCCATGCTTGCTTGATGTTTGACGCAAGAAGATTGACTATGTCTTCAAGTTTGTTGCAATCTGTCAGATTAGAAGTATTGAGGTTTTTGATGATAGTCATAATCTCATTAACAAATATGATTTCTTCTTCACTGTTCTTTGATATGGAGAGCTTGGATGAATTGACATTCTTCTCAGCAATAGAAATAGTTATTGTGAGGGGGGGGTGATCTGAGGTGAGACACAGATCAGGATGAATCAGGTGATTGTTAAGTTCAATTGATCTATTTCAAAGGAATATAAAGTCAATGACTGAATTTGTTT
>Ga0157358_1001271_pt1 | contig 11014 bp, 13 predicted proteins | sample AttcapACBM2_FD_111484 | JGI IMG/M metagenome (GOLD analysis project Ga0157358, IMG submission 111484) | Fungus gardens microbial communities from leaf cutter ant in Botucatu, State of São Paulo, Brazil - Atta capiguara ACBM2 | ecosystem: Host-associated > Fungi > Mycelium > Unclassified ...
AGATATATTTTCTACTACTCTAGAGAGCATTGCAAATCTGTTATTACTATTGAGATCTAGTTGGGACTCCCTAGACCTCCTTATCCATTTAAATTACTATTATTGTCCTCTGTCTCCATTCTCCTATTCATTTCTATTCTCCTATTTCTACAATATCTTGCTAAATGTACAAATCCCCCACATGTGTAACAATTCCTATTTTCCCTCCTGTCTATATCCATAGCATATAGGTTCCTTTGAGAAAGCCCTTCCCCTTACTATTGGAGTCTTGCTATTACTGCATTTGTTCTCTCTACTTCTTTCATCGGAGCAGGTCCTATGGGAATCTGCTGTTGAGGCATCTCCTGTCTTCTTAGCCAAACTTGAGACCATGACAATATTTGCCTTTGTGCCTCCTAATTGTTCAACCTTGGAGCTAGTGCTCCATTGTTCTCTTTCTTCCTTCTCAACCTCTCTTCTTCTCTTCTACTCTTCCTCCAGTTTCTATCTAGGGCAATAGCCCTCCTGAACCATTGCTTAATAGAGCCAGGTTGATTCTCAGCTTCTATCAATTTCCTCCTTATTACTCTGTTCATGCCCCATTTGAATTCTTCAATAAGTAGGCATTCTTTGTAACCACTTCCTCTTGCTACTCTTTTGAAATGTTGCACAAACTCCTCTATCACTCTACCTCCTTGTTCTATCTTCTACCTTCAATGATTCTTCATCTCCTCCTCCAAACTCTTTCTTAATCTCTACTAAGAATTTTCCTGCCAACTCATATTCCATCTTCCCTGCTTCCAAATCTTCCAATACATTCTCCTTCCAAATATCTGCTGGTCCACCTTGGACATATGATAATATCTATTGGATTTGTTCCTCCACTGCTGCCTCTCTTATCTTTATTTTCAAATATAACTTGCATGCCATAACAAAACCTGAGACCTTTGATGAGATTTCATCAAACACTTGTGGCTTTACCACTTCTGTGCTTGTTGCTGCTGCTCCTACTCCTCTTTCTTCTACCTATGCTGTTAATGCCATAATCTGCTCCTGAAGTTGCCTTATAATAGCCACATAGCTGGGTTGACTCATTTTGTATAGTGGTGATGGTGATGATAATAGTGATGGTGGGGTAGGTTGTGATAATTGAGCCAAGAGAACTGATCCTGTGTTAGATTCAGTCTCTAACTCATACTCTGAACTCAACTTTTTCTCTGTATGTGCTAATGGGCCCTTTTCTTGTCCCACCTCACACTTCTTACTGACTACCTATTCAACTAACTACTGCTCTAATCAAATTCTACACTATTTTGTCTTAAGAAAGATATTCTACTCTAGATAGGGTCTGAAGGACACCTACCATTCCTCTGCATATATAGGCTACAAGGGAGCACTGCAGCATGAGGCTTCTATGCAAAAAGCTATCTACTATATCCACACAAGATAATATATCTACCTGTACCAGTAAGCTTTGGTACAACTAAACAACTAGGATTCTCCCTCCTAGTTGGTATGCCTCTTAAGCCTAGAGCCTAGCTATTCTTCTTGACAAAAAAGCTGTGTTGCTCCCCATCGAGGATAATGAGAGAGTAAGTGTTGGGAAGACTTGGTGTTGAGCAGTCTCAGGAAAAGGAGATCGAGTTCTAATGTTACAAACTTAAGACTTTAGGGTTGGTTAAAAGAAAAAACATTGTATAGGGTTTACACAAGAGAACTCAATAGAGAACTCTATACAAGATAGTCTATCTTATATACTAAATTCACATGGTCTGTGCTAGCTACTTCTAACCTACTCTAAACAGCCATATATATAGCTTAAGGTCAACATATGTTATATATGTTGTATGACATCATCCTTCCAGAACCTTCTACATCCTTCTATGTGTCTTGTGACTTGTGACTGTTACTATGACCATATCATCTAATGTGACTGATGTATGATAGTGTGATCTTGTCACTCTAACCCTAACCCTAAGTTCACTTTTAACTTTGACAACACTCAGCTCTTCATTAATAGCATTACTATATTGGTAAGTAGTTAGTAGTTTACTATACTATGTTGCTATACTTTGTTTCCTCTAACAAGAAGATCAAATTTTTTTCTAGAAAAGATAAAAGAAAAAAGAACAATCAAGATTAGAAATAAATAGATACTACTATCAGAATGTTCTTATCTATAAAGAAATTGAACTTCTTACTACTTTTGCCCAAGCAAAGTCTTCCACTATCACCAAACTTCAAGCTTAAAAGATTGAACTTTCATAACTTAGGCTCTTTTCTTCTCTGGTCAAATCCTAAACTCTATCACAATATTTATGGATTTTGATATAAACTTGACTAAACCCCATTTTCAAACTTTATTACCCTTTATAATCATAACCACTACCTGATGCTTTTCATTACTATTAGATAGACCTCTACCTTTTTAGATAATATTTCTATTAAGATTTCAACCATCTAGAGACTATTATTCCTAGGTTAGTGTTATGAACTTAAGAACTTAGAGTTGTTCAAAAGTAAGAATCTTGTATTAAAGTAACATAAGAAAACTCAATAAAGAACTCTGTACAGGATCATCTATCTTATATACCTAAGACTAATGGTTTGTGCTCATTATTCCTTTCAAAATCTTCTACTATCTTCTCTTATAATATGTGATTATGTGATAGTATGACTATGACAGCATCATATGACTGTGACTGATGTGTAATACTAAGTTATATTATGTATTTATAATGACATGTGATATCATGCTAACTCCTAATCCTAGTTCTCAAAAATTGAAAATAAATTGAAAAGAAAATCAAAATGAGAAAGAAAGAAAAATAAAATGAAGTCCAACTTTCACAACTCTGATATTACCTCCCTTTTAAGGTTTCTCCTTTAGAGAAACTAATTTCTATCTTCACCAATTTCTCTCTAACTTTCTCAAATACTCTTCTTCAAACTTCTTATTATCCTACCCATATAACATCTTTGTCATATACTTTCCTAGTAACTCTCTCCTCCTAAAGTTTCTTTCTTCTGCTATATCCAACTTCTCTTGCCATCTAACTTCTATATTCATCCTTTTCTCAAAATTTGCTACTACCTCTTTTATATTTTCTAAATCTTTCTCCTTTTTTTTTCAGCTATCATACTCTGCTATAAACCCCTTTCATTGGACCAAATACTTCACAATCCTCCTTATTTTTCTTTTATTTAATATCTTTTCTACTTCCTATTCCTTAACTTCTTCTACTTCTACTAGCTTCAATTTTTCTATCTTCTATCCCCCTACTTGTTCCTTATATTGTACTACTTGACTGATATTCACTACAAGGTGAATTCTCATTGAAGTTAGCAATCATAATTTGATCACATTGGTAGAAACTACCTTATTTATAATGTATGGACTAATATATCAATCTACTAACTTTTTCACTGGTCTTTCTTTGAATACCAAATCTTTCATACTCAATATCACCTTATTTCCCACATTCCACTCCTCTGCTTCTTTTCTTCTTGTCACTTCATTTCTTTCTATACTCTCTTTAATGCTACTCTTGCTTCTTCTTGTACTTTCTTCATTCTTTCAGCAAACTCCATTGCCTTTTCTATCTTCACTTTTCTTCTTATATCTATCTCCATCCTCAATTCTCTTCTGTAATTTGTCATAAATAGAGACACTTTAGTTGTCAAATATATCTTATTGTTAATTGCAAACTTTGCTGACACTAGCTATTCAGACCAGTCCTTTTGTCTATAATCAATAAATAATTAGAGATATTGTTCCAACTCCTAATTCATTCTTTCTATTTGTCCATCTGCTTGTGGATGGAAAGATGTTGACAGCTTTGTTTGAATTCCCAATATTTTATTCAACTCCTTTGTCATCTTTGCTGCAAACTATGGTCCCCTGTCTGACAACATACTTTCTGGCAACCTATGCAACTTCCATACATTGTCTCTAAACAGTCTTGCCAACTCTTCCACTGATGTTTCTTCCATAGTTGCCACAAAATATGTCATCTTGGATAACCTATTACAAACTACTAGGATTGCATTTTTTCCAGCCACTAATGGTAACTTTGTGATAAAGTCTACTGTCAGATATGTCTACAGCTTCTCTAGTACCTTGCTTAACTTTAACTTTCCTACTAGTATTTCTGTTCTATTTTTCATCCTCTGAAATATGTGGTATCCCTCTACATATTGTCCTATATCTTTCATTATTCCCAGCTACCAATAGTTTCTTTTTACTAACTCTATCATCTTCCACTTCCCTCCATGCTTAGCTATTGGTACATCATGATACAGCTAGATTATCTCCACCCTCAATGCCTTATCTTTTGACACATACATCTTTCTTTCCTTCAACACTAACTCTCTATTTATTTGCCATTCCTCCCCTTGCAATATCTTTAATCTTGCCTTCTTCACTTTCTCTACTATTCTAATTATCTCTTTATCCTTACTCTTAGCTATTTTTATTTTTTCTATAATACCTACTTTGAGTCCTTCTATTATTACTTCTACTAAATTACAAATCCAATAGTCCTTAATCAATGTCTAGTTATTATTGTCATTTTCTACTCCTATTTTCCAGTCTATTCTTCTACTAAGTCCATCTACCTTTCCTACTTTTGTTCCCAGCACATGTTTCAAGGTAAAGTTGAATCTTAACAAGTATAAGGTTTACTAAGCTTGTCTTCTGTTCAAATTTTGTGCTTTCATGAAGTATTCTAAATTCTTGTGGTCTGTTCAGATCTCAAACTTAAACTTTGTACCTTTTAATAAATGTCTCCAGTTTTTTAATCCTCTTATTACCACCAACATCTCCTTGTCATGTGTTTTATAGTTTTTCTCTGTCTTACTTAGAGATTTTGAGAGAAAAGCTACTGGTATCTATCTTCTATCTTTATATTTTATAAATAACACCCCTCTCACAGTATAATCTGATATATCTACTTCCACCCTCATTTTTTTATCTAAGTTCAGTGTAGCTAATACCAGTTCTTTTGTAAATCACTCCTTTAACTCCTTAAATGCCTTTTTCTGTTTCTCTATCCAGTCCTACTTTTGGTCTTTCTTCACCATGTTATGCAAAGGTCTTGCTATTGCTGCAAAGTCTTTAATGAATCAACAATAATAGTTTACCAATTCTAAAAACTTTTGTATGTCTTTAACTCCTTTTAGAGTTAGCTAATCCAATATACTTTTCATCTTCTTCTCTTTCATCTTTATTCTCTCTGATCCTATTACTACTTCTAAAATTCTACTTCTCTAACCTTCCACCTACATTTTTCTAGTTTTACATATGAATTATTTTCTGCCAATCTCTTCATCATTTCTTCTACTATTTTATTATGTTCCTCCTCTTCCTCTGTTTTTATTATTACATTATCTATAAAGTTTGCCATCTTTCTAGTATTGATGAGATCCCAAAGGATTTCATTTATTATGATCTGAAACATTGCCAGTAAGTTTGTTAGTCTAAAGAACATTACTGTTGGCTTAAATGACCCCTCTAATGTAGTGAATACTACCTTCTACTTATTTCCCTCTCTTATCTATACATTATTATACCCCCATTGTAAGTCTATTTTTGTAAATATCATTTTTATATCTATATTTTCTACAATATCTGAAATTAAGGGCAAAATATAATTATTTTTTACAGTCCATTCATTTAAATATCTATAGTCCTGTTATATTCTCTTCTTACCATCCTTCTTTCCTACAAAGAACACAGGTGCTATTTGAGATGACTTTGAGAGTCTGATATACCCTTTTCTCAATTATTCCTGAATGAATTTGCACACCTCCTCTCTCTCTTCTCTTAACTGCAGATATATCTTCCCCTTCCTTAGTATAAATCCTTTCTTTATCTCAATTGTATAGTCTTATAATTTCCTTATGAGTATTATGTTCACTAGCCTTTTTGCAAAAGATGTGAATCTACTTGTGGAACCTTTCTGGTACCAGCTTTTCAGCCTCTTCCTCCAATTTTGCTGCTTCTTCCTTCTTATCCCAAATTTCCCATTCCTCTGCTAACTTCTTAACTTTGATTATTCTTTTCCTTTTAGATTTCCTTTTTCTTTCTTTTTTCTTTTATTCTTTCTCTTTTTATTTATTTCTTTCCTTTTTCTTTCTTTCTTCCTCTTTTTGTTTTTTTTCACTCCAATTTTCCCTACTTCAGCCTTCACTACTTTCCACACTCTTCTGAATACTTCATCAGCTTTACTTCTTCTATCCTCCAGTCAATTTCAGGATTGTGGCATACAAGCCATAATATCTCTAAAATGACACTTCACTTTTGTTCTCTTATTATATTAATCTCTGTCTTCTCTCTATAATTCTGGTAATAAATGTTCACTTCTACTATGTACTCAATAGGTCCTTCTTTGTTAAAGAAACCATCTACATTTCTCACATATATAGGTCTTTTTATCTTTTCCAACTTGAATCTCTGCTTCCTAGCAAACTCTGAACTCATGACCATTTCTATTACTTTACTATCCAACAATGCTTCTTATTATCCAGATTATAGCAGGATGTATTATTTATTACTCTACTGAGCATTGTAAATCTGTTGTAGTTACTAATATTTAATTGAGGACTATTAGATTTTTGCCTCTATTTAAATTACTTTGTTCATTTCCTCCTTCAATTATTCTCATTTCCTTGTCATTTTGATTTCCTCTGTATTCTAGTCTTCTATCTTTCATTCCCCTATTTCTGCAGTTCCTAGCTAAATATTTAAATCTCCCATAGTTGTAACAATTTCTATTCTGCCAATTTACCTTCATGGTATATAGGTTGCATAGTGTAAGCTCTGTTTGCTAGTTTGGGCATACTATGACTGCATTTGTTCTTTCTATGCTCTCTATTGGAGTAGGCCCTGTCAATATATACTATTGAGAACTCTCCTACCTTCTTGGCCATACTTGAGACTATGGCATCTGTTGCTATTGTGCCCCTGTTGTATTTTGCCTTAAAGCCTATAGTATCTGCTCTTTTCTTCCTTCTTTCATCCTTTCTTCATCCTTCCTACTCTTTCCAATTTTGATCTAGGTTGGTAGCTCATTCATACCACTGCTCAATAGTGCTTAGATGGCATTCTAACTCCATAAGTTTTCACTGGATAGCTCCATTTATGCCATACTTAAACTTTTTTATCAATGGTCATTCCTCATACCTACTTCCTCTCATAGCTTATCTGAACTTCTGAACAAACTCTTTTATTATCTTTCCTCCTTGTTCTAATCTTCTTAATTTAGCAGTTTTGATAGTTTCCTCCTCTCTTCCTCTTTTCCTCCTCTCTTCCTCTCTTCCTCTTCTCCTCCATCTTAATTCTGTTAGAAATTCTTCTGCTATTTTATATTTCAGGTTTCTTTTCTCTAAATTCTCCAAGATGTTTTCTTTTCAGAAATCTGCCAATCCTCCCTACACATACAATAGTATTCACTGAATCTATTATTTGACTGCTTCTCCTCTCATTCTTATATATAACTTGTATACTATAATGAATCCTAAAACCTTTCTGAAACTTCCATCAAATACTTGTAGCTTTATCACTTATGTGTTTGACCCTGTATTGGGTCTGGTCACTACTCTTTCTTGTACTGCTAATAGCACTTGGAGTTATGCATTACTATAAGTTGCTTCTGTTGCTGCTAGATAATCTGTTTATAATTAATGGAGCTGCATTAACTTATAGTATATAGTAGTGGTGGGTCATTTGAGATAAGTGATGGTGATAGTGATAATGTTGGTGATGATGGTAGTGATATGGGTAGTGATAGAGTAGAACTGGTACTGGTCTCACTCTCTGACTTATACTCATCATTTAACTCAATTTCAGTAGGTACTAGTAGGCTCTCTTCTTGTCCTACCTGATACTGTCCACTGACAATCTGTTTACTGCCTTACTAATTACTATCCTACTTAAATTGTATATAAGTATCTCTAAGAAGAGAATGCTTACTCTAAATAAGACTTATAGAAGACTCCATTATTTTTCAATGTGAACAGGTTACAAGAGGACACTATAGCACAAGGTTTCTATATAAAAGCTAACTACCATATCTACACAAGGTAATATGTCTATCTACATCAGTGGACTTTGGTATAACTAAACAACTAGGTTTCCTCTATTTAGTTAGTACATTCTTTAAGCCTAAGGTCCAACTATTCTTCTTGACTATCACAAATAAGCTACTCACTGGTTGTGATACTTGAACTTAGTGGTGTTTTAGAGGTTCAGTATAAGGAGATAATGATGAGTAGTATCAACAAGGATAATTAACATTGTTAAGTCTGAAGTCTAGCCCTCAGACACAGAGGTATATATACAAAAGAGTGATGGTCTGTGTGCAAGCTGTTGCCATCACATGATCAAAACTTGTACCTGATGGGAGCTGTCATCTATCATAGCAACTGTCAGGCTATTTTTAGAAGGTAACTAATTATGTCACTACATTAATATGCTTGTATCTCTACCAATACTTATTGCTTTGAGACACATCATATATCGTTGTAAACATATTGATGAGCACTTTCCAACGCAAGTTTAACCGTGCGAATCCGTTCAGCCGTTCATGAGATATTTGCAGATGAAGCTTTTACAGCTACTGATGGTCTGATATCTCAGTCATTTGTTGTCGCTTTTGTACATCCCACATATGTGCAGATAGCCCTCATTTGGGGCTTCCTAGCGCAACTTAGTTTGTGAAAATAGGTCCACTGGTTGTAGAGATACAAGCTGAATGAAGTTTGTGACAAGAAGGTAAAAGCAAGAATATAATAAAGGATTAGAATGCACAAAACCCCTGAAAGAGCTCTTTTAGAGCTTGTAGATACAAAAAAATATAGTTTAAAAGAATATCAAAAGAAATGGATGAAGAATATCTACTTACAAATATATTCTCTTGCTAACATACTTTTAAACAGTAAAACTTATACTGTGTATGTTAGAGTTGTGAATGATGGACTTGAACTTATTTTATTTCATTTTATCTTATTTTTATTTTCTCTTCTCATTTTGTTTTTATTTTATTTTGAGTTTCAGTTTATTTTGAACTTAGATTAAGAAGTATGATATAATGTAATATATAATAGTCACATATGTCATAGTAACAGGTCACACAATCATGTGACACAGAGAATGTTATACAAAGTTCTAGAATAGATAATACTATATAGTATAGTACTATTATGTTGGCTTTATAAAAAACATATAAACTTTAATGTTATGACCTTAAGCTTGGCTTAGGTTGCAACTTAGGCAAAGGCTTGAGTAAGAGTAGAGAATTGATTAATTGGTAAAGTATAAAGATATAGGACTATATCTACAACTATATATATCTATCAGCTATGAGAAATACATTATGTGTCCTTGAGGAAATAATGAAGAGAAAATAAGGAGAACATGAGAAAGCCTTTACTACTATATGAGATGCTGGCTGATACCACATAAGAATAAAGCAAGATGCAGTTAATTGTGAGTCAAAGATAAAACAGACTCTAGCATATGTTTGACATAAGGCAAATATTTGTAAAATATAAGATATAAATCATAGCAATCATAATATTTAGAGTAGGTTAGTTGTGGTATGTATATAGACCATAGTCTATAGTATATAAGGTAAACTAGCTTGTGATAGAAACTCTATTGAGTTTTCTTATAATACTCAATATAAGAGTGTGTCTTTTGTCTTAACTTGAGACTTAAGTCATAATAGTGTAACAAACTCACTCTCTTTTGAAAAATTGAATGAATAGATTGCATAGTATTTTGGAAGTCCACAACAATACTATCCATCACAGATGATATACCTTAAAAATACCTCAAGTTAAATCTTATAACTAATAATACCAACTAATACTTATCTCACCAGTCTTTTCCAGATTGTTAGAACTCTCTGAAATTTGCTCAAAAGTGATAGACTTAGCACTAACAGCATATACAAGAAATAGCAATAAAACTGCTTACAAGTGGGGTTATTGAATAGAAGTTCTATATTTATCTCTTCTCTACTCATAATTTATATATTAGTCTAAAAATACAGAGAATATGTCTCAGAAGTATATGGTTCTCTTCAGATTTACAGCCCAGTACTAGCTAATTACTTTTTCCTACTTATGAATGCTGACTTCTTTTCTTTTCCAGAGTTTTTAACTAGTTGCTTTTACTTGTGAGTCATTTTCCAGCCTATTCTTTCTCTGATTTCTCATATTTATGCTTATGCTAATATTCTAGACATCTGTGCAGTTCCCAGTTATGCTTGCAAGTATCCTTTTTCATATCCATAAACCCTATATATGAGATTTAGTTTGTCTAATAGCTACCATACTATCTTTTGAGCAGATAAGAACTTGAGAGAGTCTAAAACATCATCTAAGATTATAAAGTCTTTTTCTTAATGTATCAGGCATGATTTATACCAAAAGGCAAAAGTTCATAGGTTGGCTCAGAGATTTACTAAGTATAGGAACCTGTTATGGTATACTTGAACTCTTATATTTTATTTTTATTTTTATCCATTTTCTTTAACTTGATTTCTCTTTTTCTTTTATTTTTTGGATGAAGAGATATGTGACTGTAGTCACATGACACATCATATGACATAATGTCATAGACCTAGAATCTAGGAGAAGGGGCTAGAAGGATAGTGTCAAGGTGTATATCAACAGCATGTTCACCTCATGGTATACATATTGTGTACTCATGGCAAACACATGAACATTAGGATAAGGTTACTCATCATTAGCACAGACCATATGTTACTGGTATATATAGTGTAGGAATATATTGGAGACTTCTTATCAAGTTCTTTTATAATTCTTATAAGACTCTTGCTTCTATAAGACTATTTAGTATGCTATTGATCATTTTGATTAGTAGTTGCCACAACAAAACTCTACACAAAGAGCATGGTGATGATAACTTCCCAGAACAACCTTGACTTCAGTTTATATACTGTGTCATCTGTCTGCTACATAGTCACAACTTCAAAAGTTGGAACAAAGTTCAAAGGAAATGAGTGCT
>Ga0157358_1001274_pt1 | contig 10995 bp, 15 predicted proteins | sample AttcapACBM2_FD_111484 | JGI IMG/M metagenome (GOLD analysis project Ga0157358, IMG submission 111484) | Fungus gardens microbial communities from leaf cutter ant in Botucatu, State of São Paulo, Brazil - Atta capiguara ACBM2 | ecosystem: Host-associated > Fungi > Mycelium > Unclassified ...
AAAGGAAAATAAATCAAAAAGAAAATAGAAATGAAAAGAAAATGAAAATAATTAGAGTCCACTGCTTTCAGCTTTGACAAGGGGTATATTAGACCATTGAAGTTACCACAGACATCACTAGTGTTCTTTGTGCCAAAGAAGAATGGAAAGAAGAGAATGGTTCAAGACTATAGATATCTAAACAGTTGGATAATCAAAAATAACTATCTACTGCCACTGATTTCAGATCTGATAAATAGTATTGGAAAAAAGAAGGTGTTCACAAAGATGGATCTGAGGTGGGGATATAATAATGTAAGAATAAAAGAGGGAGATGAGTGTAAGATAGTGTTCTCAATGCTAGAGAGATTATTTGAACCCACAGTAATATTTTTTGTGCTGACAAACTCATCAGCAATATTCCAGACAATGATAAATAACTTGCTGAGAGATATAGTGGTAAAAGAAAAGATAGTGGTATTTATTGATGATGTGATGATAGCAATGGAGACAGAGGAAGGATATGATAAGATAGTGAAGAAAATATTAAGGAAATCAGAAGAGAATAATTTATTTGTAAAACCAGAAAAATTTGTGAAAGATTAGAGAAGTAGGATTTTTAGAAGTGGTAATTGGGTCAGATAGAGTAAGAATGGAGAAGGAGAAGGTTCAAGGAGTAGTAGATTGGCCAGTGTTAAAGAGTGTAAAGAATGTGTAGAAGTTTCTGTGGTTAGCAAACTATTACAGATGGTTTGTCAAAGATTTTGTAAAGATAGTGAGGCTGTTGTATGAGATGATGAGAAGGGAGATAAAGTGGAGTTGGGAAGAGAAGCAGCAAAAGGTATTTGAGGAGTTGAAGAAGAGATTTACAACAGAATCAGTTTTGGTAACCCCAGACTTGGATAGAGAGATGAGAGTAGAGGCAGATGTGTCAGATTTCACTATAGAAGGAGTATTGTTGATCAAGTGCAAAGATAAGAAATAGAGGCTAGTCATCTATATTTCAAAACTGTTAAATGAAGTAGAAAGAAATTATGAAATTTATAATAAAGAGATGTTAGCAATTATTTGATGTTTAGAAGTATGGAGGCATTTCCTAAAAGAAGCCAAGAATCAGTTTGAAATATGAATAGATTATAAAAACTTGGAGTACTTTATGAAGGCTCAAAAGTTAAATCAAAGGCAGGCTAGATAGGTCTTATATTTGTCAAGATTTGATTTTGCTTTAGAGCATGTAGCTGGAAAGATTATGGGATGAGTAGATTGGGCAGAAGGAATAGAGAGAGATAATGAAAATCAAGTAATGTTAAAGAAGAAATGGTTAGAGATTAGAGTGATGGAAAAGGAATAGTTGCTGATTAAGGGAGCTGAGGAAGATATAATAGAGAAAATTAAAAAATCAGAAGCAAGAGATGATGAGGTAATAAAAGTGAGAGTGAAAGTGTTGAAAAATAATGAGTGATAGATAGAGGATGATTTAGTGTTAAAAGAAGGAAAGGTATATGTTTTGAAGGATAATAAGTTGAGAATGGATATCATTTGGCTTTATCATGATACACTGATAGCAGGATATGGAGGACAATGGAAGATAGTAGAGTTGGTCACTAGAAATTATTGGTAGCCAGAAGTTACAAAGGAGGTAAAGTGATATGTGAAAGGATGTGATTAATGTCAGAGGATGAAGAATAGAGCAGAGATACCAGTAGGAAAATTAAGACCTAACAAGGTACCAGAGAAACCATGGCAATATATATTGGTAGATTTTATTACAAAGTTACCAGTATCTAAAGGCTATGATTTAATTTTGGTTATATGAAATAGGTTTTTAAAAATGTCATATTTTGTAGCAACAACAGAAAAAATAACAGCAAAAGAGTTAGCAAGGTTGTTTAAAGATAATATGTGGAAGTTGCATAGATTGCCAGAGAGTGTGATTTCAGACAGAGAGCCTTAGTTTGTGGCAAGATTGATGAGAGAGTTGAATAAAATGTTGGAGATAGAAACAAAGTTGTCTATAGCTTATCACCCACAGACAGATGGACAGATGGAAAGGACAAATCAGGAATTGGAACAGTATCTGAGAATATATGTCAATTATAGACAGAACAATTGGTCAGAATGGTTGACAACAGCAGAGTTTGCATTCAATAACAAGGTACATACATCCACCAAGTCATCACTATTCAAAATCAACTATGGGAGAGAACCAAGAATAAGCTTTGATATTAAAAAAAAAGAGGAAGAATGTGAAGGCAGAAGAGTCCATGAAAGAAATAAAGGATAAACATGGGGAGACAAAGGTAGTATTGATAAAGTCACAGAAGGAGATGAAGAAACAGGCAGATAGGAATAGGAAAGAAGCAGAGGAGTATAGAGTAGGAGATAAAGTATTGATAAGTACAAAGGACTTTCTGATGGAGTTGATGAAGAGAATAATGAAAAGGTTAATAGAGAAGTATATTAGACCTTATGTGGTCAAGAAAATCATATTAGAAAATATGGTAGAGTTGGAGTTACCAGTGGTTAATGTGAGAAGGATAGTGAAGTATTGAGAGCAGGTAAAGAGACAAAAGAAGATCCTGCCTTAGAGATAGAGGGGAAGAAAGAGTATGAAGTAGAAAAGATTTTGAATAGACAAGAGAGGAGAGGAAAACCAAAGTATTTAGTAAGATGGAAGGGTTATACAGCAGAGAAAGATACTTGGAAGGGGTTAGAAAATTTGAAGAATGTAATGGATTTAGTAATGGAATTCAAGAAAGAGATAAGGGAAGAAGAAATACAACAAGTGGAGAAGAAAAAAGGAAAACAGAAGGTAGTAGAGGTAGAGTTGAATCCAGAGGCAGAGGAGTTTAAAAGAAGCAAGTTACTAGGAAAGTATATGGCAAGAATTTTGTTTGGATGAGATGATAAGAAATTTGAGGACAAATATTTGAAGAAATTAGAAAGAAATTGGGCAAGATGGAAAGAAAAGGAGATAGGGGAGGGAGAGGCAAGTTTCTCTAGAGTAGGAACCTTGAGAGGGGGGTACTGTTATAGTATGCTTGAACACTAACATTTTTCTTTTTCTTTTATCTATTTTCCTTGATTTAATATTTATTTTCTTTTGATTTTCTTTTTTTATTTTATTTTGACAATGAAGAGGTATGTGACTGCAATCACATAGCATATCACATGATGTGAGGTCATAGGCCTAGACTCTGGGAAAAATTCTAATTACAAACCTGTTACTTATTAATAAAGAGTAATCCGGGTAATATGACTCCTGGTACCGAAGATGTTACACTTTTTAATGACAGCTTAAACCTTGAATGGTTCAATAAAACTGTAGTAGATCTACAAGAAGATAGATTAAAATTTAGCCCTGCAAGACAAATCCTAATTCCAAAACCCAACAAACCTGGTGAGTTAAGAGCCTTACTTATAGCAAGTTTGAGAGAAAATATCATTCAAAAAGCCTTACAGGTAATAATGAATGCAATCTTTGAACCACATTTTAGCAAATCCTCCTATGGGTTTTGACTAGGGCAATCTTTAATAAATGCACTTAACAAAATTCATAGATGAGATGAACCTATAGCTTGGGCTATAAAGAAAGACATTACTAAATGCTTCAATAGAATATCTTATGACATAATCCTTTTATTAGTCAAAGAAAGAATAAGCTGCACAAGAACTCTAACTCTTATCGAGAGAGGACTTAAAGCACTACTTCTCTTATGACATCCACACTTTTGTGTCCTAAACTTGTAACATTATTGATAGTTTCCATACCTTTACTAATTAAACTATAAGCTTGACCACTTCTTAGCAAAAGTAAAAGAACCTTTAGCTATAACAGAACCTGAGAGAAGAAACTAGAAGGATAATGTCAGAGCACATATATATAGTATAATATTCTTATGGAAAACATGAGGTAGATATATGGAATATACATAGATATTAGGGTAGGGTTATTTATTGTTAGCACAAACCATGAAGATTTTGTATAAATAATATAGGAATACAGCAGGAACTTCTTGTTGAGTTCTCTTGTGATCCCCACTTGATATCCTACTGAGAGATTTACTTATTGTATTACTATTAGTCTTTATGATTAGTGGTTGCCACAACATCAGAAGTATTATACTCATCTACAGTCTCAAGAAAGTCATGCCTTATAAAGTATAAACTGGACATAAGCCTAATGTATCTCACTTGCAAATTTTTGGTTTATTAGGTTAGGCATATGTTTTTAAGCAAGTTTAAAAAGAAAAATTGGAATTTAGAGTAGTAAATATTTGTTTATTGAAATAGTAGACTAATAAGGCTAAATATTATTGACTAGAAGATCTTGAGAGTAGCAAGCTAATTGTCTCATAGAATGTTTGGTTTTTTGAGGATAACACATTGAGTGATCTAGTAGTTATTGGCATTGATACTCCAAGAATATCAACAATAGCTGTGGATGATTTTGTTAATAAAGCTCTTGCTAAAGGAAGTGTTATAACAGTTGCCTAGTCAAGTCATGAACCAACTCACATTGTTTCTAATACTATTGGTATAAATGCTGTTGATCAAAAATATACTCCAGAAACTGTTCATCTTATTACTCCTGTTAATAATGTTGCCTGTAAGGTTTTCTCTGACCAACTACCTATTTCAAAGAAGCCTTCCAAGTAAGATTATTTGTCTAGAAGAAATGTGTTAATATGTGTGTGCAGGCCAGCAGAGTTCTATAAGCTCTTGGCTATTAATGATGCTATTACTTTGGGTAATTCTGTAAATCTAACCTTTATTGCAGTTGTAAATGAATCCAGAACTTACCATAAAGCACTGTGTTCTCTCTACTCAAGTGAATAGGAGCATACTATTGAGTCTGAATATACTCAGTTACTTAAATCAGATATCTTTGAGTAGATGAATGAGCTGCTAGCTAGTAAGAAAGCTGTTGGAAGTCATATTGTTTTTAAGAAAAAGCTTGATAAACATGATAACTGTGTCAAATTCAAGGCCCATATAGTAGCCAAAGATTTCTCACAGGTCCCTGGCAAGAATTTCTCTGAAAACTTTTTATTTGTAGCCAAATTCACAACACTATGGGTTTTCCTTGCTCTAACTGTATATCTGGATTTTAATATTCATCAATTTAATATTATTACTGCCTACTTGCAAGGTAATCTTGATGAAGAAATTTATAGTCTCAAACAGGCAAGATGACAATTGTTGTAGCAACCACTAGTCACAAAATAGAGATACAAATAATAGATCTCAAAGGTGGATATTGTTGTGGGAATTACAAGAGAACTCAATAAGGAGTCTCTGCTGAGTTGCTACCATATTTATATAAATTACAGATGGTCCATACTATCAATAATTAATCCTACCTTAAAGTCCATATATCATCCATGCCTCATCCTCATGTTTTCCATAAGGACACTATGCTATATATATATACATTGATATTATCCTTCTAGCTTTTTCTAGCCTGCTCTAGCCCAGTCTAGGCCTATGACCTCACATCATGTGATATGCTATGTGATTGCAGTCACATACCTCTTTATTGTCAAAATAAAAATAAAAATAAAATCAAAAGAAAATAAATATTAAATCAAGGAAAATAGATAAAAGAAAAAGAAAAATGTTAGTGTTCAAGTATACTATAACAACAATGGAAGAAAAGGCTCCATGATATTTTGACAAAGCTTAGCCTTACTTGTGCATTCACTGATGATTACCTATATATTAAGAAGGAAAAAAGCAAAATTATTCTTATTATACTGGTATATGTTGATGGCATAATAGTAGCTGCTCCAGAAAGTATGCATATTGTATCTTTCAAGATGGTACTCAGCAACAATTTTGATATCATTGATCTCAGAAAGCTAAAATTCATATTAGGGATTTTTGTTACTTGTGACCATACTAACCAACTTATCTTTCTCAGTCAATCCACATATATTTACTAAGTCCTTACTTACTTTGGCATGCAAGATGCTACATCTATTTTTACTTCATTAGCTGTCAAGCATAATTTATCTATTTCTCAGTCACCTATATCAGAGGCTGAGAAGCATGCTTATAAGAAGTATGCAGACAATATTAATTACCTCTCTCTAGTCAGATCTCTTCTTTTTACAACACAAACTTGGCTCAACATTCAGTTTGTAGTTAATCTCATTGCTTGATTTAGAGATAATCTAGGTGTTGCTTACTTGGAAGCTGCAAAGTGTATTCTCTATTACCTTAAAAATGCTATAGATTTTGGTTTAGTTTTAGGAAGACAGATAAAGAGGAGTTTTGGCTTAGTTAGATAGACTAATTCTAATTGAGCTCAAGATCATGATAACCACTATTCAGTTAGTAGGTTTATTTTTGACATTGCTAGAGGTTCCATCTCCTGGTCTTCAAAGAAATAACCAACTCTCATGACTTCTTCAGTTGAAGCAGAATATCATGGTATGCTTGAACTCTTATATTTTATTTTATTTTATTTTCTTATCTATTTGATTTATCTTTTTCTTTTCTTTTCTATTTCTTTTCTTTTTTGGACAATGAGAGGCATGTGATAGTGGTCATATGATGTGTTACATAACATTATATCATAAGCTTAGAATCTGGAAAAAGAAACTAGAAGAATAATGTTAAGATATATCTTTTCTTTTTTTCTCTTTCTTTCTTTTAGTCTCTACTCTGGAAACTGGGAATAGCATGACATAACTGTCACACTGTCATGGGTCACATGACACAATCACAGTAACAGTCACAAGTCATGTGGTAGCAAAGGAAGAACATAGAAGGTTCTAGAGAGATGATATTATACTACATGTTTAACATATGTTGACTTTAAGGCAAACACATGGTCATTTAGGGTAGGCTAAAGTAGTAGTTACATGGACCATGAGGTTTTAGTATATAAGGTAGACAATCCTGTACAGAGTTTTCTATTGAGTTCTCTTGTGTAAACTCTATACAAGGTTTCTCTTCTTAACCAACTCTAAGGTTTTTAAGTCATAACAGATATCACTATTTAGGACAAATTAGAGACAAGATCTATAAATAAAATTTGAGTTGAGAAAGAAGAGAGTATTTGAGAAAGTTGATGAATTTATAAAAAGAAAAAGAGTGAAAGAGACATAGAAGAAGGCAAAGGCTATGCTAAAGAAAGCACAAGAAGAGATAAAAAAGATTATAGATAAAAATTATAGAGAGGCAGAAGAGTACAAAGTAAAAGAAATAGTGTTGTTAAGTACTAAGAATCTAAAGTTCCAGATAGTAAGGTAGAGAATAGAGAAATTGACAGAACAATTTGTGAGCCTATATAAAATTAAAAGTATAGTATCAATAAACATAATGGTATTAGAGTTGGTAGAGTTGGTAAGAATTCATCTAGTAGTAGATATAAGTAGAATACAGATAGACCAAGAGCAAGTAAAGGGTTAAAAGAAGACCTTACCTCAACTAGTAATTATTGAAGGAACAGAGAAATATGAGGTTAAAAATGTTCTCAACAAAAGTATTGTTAAAGAAAAGAAAAAGTACTTGGTAAGACAGAAAGAATATTAAACTTAGATATTTTCTCATTTTTTTCTCTTTACTTTACTTTTATTATTTGGACTTAAGTAAGAGTAGTAATATAATACCATACATAATGATTACATATGTCAAATAGTATGACAAAATCATGACATGTATCATAAAATAGTTATCTGCTACTATTATAGTGTTTTACATAGAAAAGAATTTAGGATTAATAATGTTATAATAACATGGCTATAGTATATTAATCTTATAGAGAGTGTTGTGGCAACTACTAGACACAAAGTCCAATAGCTACATAAGTGAGTAAAGCTCTCAGTAGACAATCAAGTGGGGGAAATTACAAGAGAACTCGACAAGGAGTCTCTGCTAAATTAGAGTCCTATTTATACAAAACATGTTTGGTATGTGCTACCAATAATTAAGCCTGCCCTATTGTTCATGCTATAACCTCATGTTTGCCTCAAGGCCACCATATTGTATACATGTGTTCTGATGTCATCTTCCAGATCCTTCTACCATATTCTAGGCTTATGACATCATATTATGTGACCTGTCATGTGACTTCAGTATCATGTGCCTCTTCATCATCCAAAAGAAAAAGAAAAGAAAAATAATATAAAATAAATATAAAATCAGAAAAATAAAATAAAATAAAATAAAAATTGTTAGTGTTCAAGCGTCTTATAACAGAGAGTATATGGGCATTAGGGTGAATAGATGTAGAATGCATACAGACCATAGTCTAAATATAAGATAGGCTATATTATACTCAAAACTTTATTAAGTTCTTTTGTATTACTTAATATACAAGTATACTTTTGTTCTAACTCTTTATACTCGAGTTATAATAATATAGCAACACTGTCATATATATAGGACAATGGTAAATTTAAAGAGAAATATCTGAGAAAGTTAGAGAAAAACTAGAATAGTAAAATTACTAAGACATTTCTATAAAGAAATCTCAAAAAAAGTATTATTATAAAATTGTATAAACAAACTCTATTTTTATTTTAGACTAGTTTTATTTCTATATTTTTTATTTTTAGAATACTATTTATAAATTAGATATTATATAAGAGAATTATGTAACTAAATCATACAATAATCATCAGCCACAGTTGTATATATTACAAAATATTCTAGTATGTTTTCTCAGTTAGTGATAGATTAAGATTAAATAGTACATAGACTAAGTATAACTTGTATAAATAAGTAGTATTATAAACTTCATTTAGCTTGTATCTTTACAACTAATGGACTTATTTTCAAAAACTAAGCTATGCTGGAAAGCCTCAAATAAGGGCTATCTGTATATCCCACATATATGGAAAAGTAACAACAAATAACTGAGATATCTGGCCATTAGTGACTATAAAAGTTTTGTTGGCTAATATCTCATAAATAACTAGACAGATTCACATGATTGAACTTGCATTGGAAAGTGCTTATCAAACTATTTCTAAAGATATATGATAAATTCCAAAGTAATAAGTATTGATAGAGATACAAGCACATTAATATAGTGACATAATTAGTTACCTTTTAAAATTAGCCTGACATTTGCTATGACAGATAACAGCTCCCATTAGGTATGAGTTTTGATCATGTAATGGAAACAGTTTGCATACAGACTATCATTATTTTGTATATATATCTTTATATCTAAGAATTAGACTTCAGACTTAACAACATCAATCTTTATTATTTATCATTGACATTTGCATCAATTTTCATTATCATTATTATTGAACTTCTGAATCACTTCTAAACCTCTGAGAGTGTATCCAAGATTCAGATATCACAAATAAGTAAGTAGTTTATTTTGTAATAGATAGTATAACTTAACAAAAACTCTATTGAGTTCTTATTGTATATCTATATAAAGAGCTTAGTACTAAGATGACTAGGTGGAAGTATAGTTAACTTTAAAGCTCTAGAAAATCATAAGAAAACAGAATTGAGTTACTGAAGATGATAACTACTCTAAATACTATCTAGTTCATTCTAATATACCAGATATCTGCTTACATAAGCACAAAATAATAGTGCTTTGGCAATTAGAAACTGTTAGAAATAAAGTGAATAATTTAGAAATAATATTGAAGTGTAAAGTTTAAAAGTCTAAAGTGTAAGTGTTATAAATCTAAGATCTTAGAGTTGGTCAAAGAAAAGAACCTTGTATTGGGTTAATACAAGAGAACTCAATAGAGAACTCTGTACAGGATAGTCTATCTTATATACAAATACCTAATGGTCTGTGCAAGCTATTTCTAGCCTACCCTAAATAACCATGTGTACATCTTAAGGTCAATATATATATTATATGTTATATGACATCATCCTTCCAGAACCTTCTATGTTCTTCTATGTGTCATGTGACTTGTAACCATGTCATCTGATGTGACCTGCTGTGTGACAGCATGATCTTGTCACTCTAACCCTAACCCTAGTTCTAAAAATAGAATAAAGGAAATCAAAAAGAAAATAAAAATGAGAAAGGAAAATAAGAAAATGTTAAGTCCACTTCTTTTGTTCTTGACAATTGGTTTTCCTTCCTTCCTTTTCTGTTTCTCTATCTGCTCCTTGTATCATACTATCTGACTAATGTTCACAACCAGATGGATTTTCATTGAGGTTAGCAGTCATAATTTGACTGCATTGGTGGATATCACCTCCTCAATTGTATATGAACCTACATATCAATCCACTAGTTTCTTTGCTAGCCTCTCTTTAAACACCAAGTCCTTGGTACTCAACAATACTTTATCTCCCTTTTTCCAATCTTTGATCTCTTTCCTCCCTTTATCTGCTTGTTTCTTCATATCTTCTTGTGCTTTCTTTAATGCTGCTCCTGCTTCTTCATATACCTTCTTTATTCTTTCCACAAATTCTGTTGCTTTTTCTACTTTCTCTCTCTTTCTTATATTGTTCCCTATTCTCAATTCTCTTCCATAGTTTGCCATAAAAGGTGAGACATTTGTAGCTATGTGAACTTTGTTGTTTACTACAAACTCTGCTAATGCCAACCACTCTGGCCAATCCTTCTGCCTATGATCCACAAAGAATCTCAAGTACTGTTCCAACTCTTGGTTCATCTATTCCATCTGCCCATCCATTTGTGGATGGAACACTGTTGACAACCTCGTTTCTATTCCCAACATCTTGTTCAACTCCTTTGTCAACTTTGCTGCAAACTGAGGTCTCCTATCTAACACCAAACTCTTTGGTAATCTATGTAACTTCCACACCTTATTTCTAAACAGCCTTGCTGTTATAAGACGAGAGTGTGGACAGACTTTGGCTAGGGTTAGGGTTAGCCAGACATAGATAAGATAGTATTTTATTAGTCTACAATGGAAGAGAGATAGGAGATAGGCACATGACCTGGAAGTCATGTGATAGAGTCTAGAGCGGTCTGGAAGGACTTAGGGTCTAGAAGGATCGGGAAGAGTCTAGAAGGAGTTAGGGTTAGGAGTGACGTCAAGGGACATGGGT
>Ga0157358_1001275_pt1 | contig 10992 bp, 10 predicted proteins | sample AttcapACBM2_FD_111484 | JGI IMG/M metagenome (GOLD analysis project Ga0157358, IMG submission 111484) | Fungus gardens microbial communities from leaf cutter ant in Botucatu, State of São Paulo, Brazil - Atta capiguara ACBM2 | ecosystem: Host-associated > Fungi > Mycelium > Unclassified ...
GCCCTATAGCTTTTTTAACTGCTTTAACTATAAGCCGCCCATCATTGGTTTCTCCAGCCAGGGCTGGAAGGACAGCGTGGCAAATATCGTGGAAACCGGCGAATTTGTCTGGAATCTGGCCACTCGCGAGCTGGCCGTAGCGATGAATGAAAGTTCAGCCTCACTGCCGCGCGGCGAGGATGAGTTTGCCTTTTCCGGCGTCACGCCTATTCCCGGCACGCAGGTGGCCGTGAGCATGGTGGCTGAAAGCCCGGTGAATTTTGAATGCAAGCTGACGCAGGTTATCCAGCTGCAAGATGCCGATGGCGGCAAGCTGGAGCAGTGGCTGGTGCTGGGTGAAGCGGTAGCGATCCATATCGATCAAAAGCTGCTGGAAAACGGTATTTACCAGACAGCGAAAGCAAACCCTATTTTGCGCGCGGGCGGCCCCAGCGCCTACTACGCCATCAGTGATGAGCTGCGTTTTGATTTGGTAAGGCCGGATGCCCGCCCATCCTGAGTCGTTTTCGTCGCCTCGTCAGGGGCGGCTTAGACCACTTTCTTTTAGCTTATTCACCACCGCTATCAGGCGCGGCCGACGAACGATTTGTTAAAGTGATGCCAATGCCCGCACCGTAAGCGGCGACGGCGATAAACAGCTTGTTCAGAAAGCCACGCTCCGCACTATTTTCCGTCAGGTCGCCGCTGCTTAATACGGCGCGAAACCCTGCTTTCTCCCGTTTTTTGGTATGATGTTCTTCATCACGAGCGCAGGCATGGAGCGATAATGAAGAGAATTGCAATTGATATGGATGAGGTCATCGCCGACTTTCATCCCAAAATGGTCGCCACCTTTAACCGCCATTTCTCGCTGGAACTGGCGCACAACGAACTGAACCTGTTCAGCCTGGCGCAGGAAAAGCCGGAGATGCTGCAGGAAATTTTTAGTCAGGTCAGCGAGGACGTAGAGTTCTTTGGCGATCTCGACGTGATTGCTGACAGCCAGCGTGTCATCGAGGCATTGAGCCAGCGTTACGAGATATTCATTACCACTGCCGCGATGCAAATGCCGTCCTCGTTTAATGCTAAATTTCGCTGGCTCAAGACTCACTTTCCGGCCATTAAACCCAGCAACATTGTCTTCTGCGGCAATAAAAGCATTATCAATGCGGATTATATGATTGATGACAACGCCCACAATTTTGAAGGGTTTTGTGGCGAAGGCATCCTCTACAGCGCGCCGCACAATTTGCAGGTGACCGGCTATCGCCGGGTGAAAAACTGGCAGGAAATAGAGAATATGTTGCTCTGATCCCCGCACTTTTGAACCATTATTGCCCGGCGCAGTGTTGCGCCCGCCTTCCGGCTTATCGTCCGTAAAGGAGAAGATATGATCCCCGTTTCGCTGATTCAGGAAGCCATTGAATGGCGCAGGCAGTTTCACTCTCAGCCGGAGCTGGGCTACCACGAATATAAGACTTCACAACGCGTGGCGACGCTGCTGCGCGAGTTTGGCCTGCAGGTGCATACGGGCCTGGCGGGCACCGGCGTGGTAGGCACGCTGGAAAACGGTCCTGGCCCCGCTATCGGCTTTCGCGCGGATATGGATGCCCTGCCTGTTACCGAACTGGGTAACGCACCGTGGCGCTCTTCGCAACCCGGCGTCATGCACGCCTGTGGACACGATGGGCATACGGCGATGCTGTTGGCAGCGGCGAAACATCTCAGCGCTACGCGGCGCTTCAGCGGCACGCTACATTTTGTTTTTCAGCCCGCGGAAGAGAATCTGGGCGGGGCCAGAAAAATGGTCGACGAGGGGTTGTTTACGCTGTTTCCTATGGAGGCTATCTATGGCCTGCATAACTGGCCGGGCCTGCCCGTGGGGCATCTGGCGGTGAACAGCGGCCCCATGATGGCCTCGCTGGACGCTTTTGAGATCACATTGCGCGGGAAAAGCTGCCATGCGGCGATGCCGGAAAACGGTGCAGACCCGATTGTGGCCGCCGCGCAGCTCATTCTGGCGCTGCAAACGATCCCGGCCCGGCGACTGTCGCCGCTCTCCTCTGCCGTCGTCAGCATCACGCAAATTAATGGCGGTGAGGCTATCAACGTCATTCCGGAAAGCGTCGTGCTTCGCGGCACGCTGCGCTGCCTGCAGGCCGATGTGCGTAGCCGGGTTCGCAGCATGATCGATGACTTTGTCACCACGTTTACCGCGCCGCTTGGCATTGATGGCAGCATTGTCTACCTGACGGATTATCCGGTGACCTGCAATCACCCCGCTGCTGCGCAGCAGGTTCGCGACTGCGCGCTGGCCCTACTGCCGCCAGAGCAGGTTCACTGGGAAACCAGCCCCTCAATGGCGTCGGAAGATTTCGCCTGTATGCTGGAGGCCTGTCCGGGCGCCTATTTCTGGGCAGGAGCAGACGGTAAGGTTCCGTCTGCTCCGCTACACAATGCCCGCTACGATTTTAACGATGACATTATCCCGGAAGGCATTACGTTCTGGACGGCGCTGGCGGAAAAACTTCTGCCGGTGAATTAGCCCTACAGCTTTGCGGGCGACGGCTTGAACAACCGCCCTGTAGCGCTTTTTTAGCTTCCGCCAAAAGGCCCGGCTGACGAAGCCCGGCCCTTTGGCTGCTTTCTCTGCGCAGAAAAGTGGTCCAGCCTGCCGGCCTCAGTAACCCGCCTTCGCTATTTGTTCCAACGCGCTTTCCACGTCCATTGCACGGCCCGTGGCAACGTAACAGCAGGCAATCTGCTGGCGCAGCGACTGGGGCACCGCCACTTCACGATTAAGGCAGCGCCCAATCCACTCGGCTGTCGTTTCGGCTTCTTTACTCGCGGGCAAGGCATCACGGGCAACAGGAGACTCCGGCTGACGGGGCAACAGCAGCTCCGGTTCATCCCCGGCGATCAGATTCAGCGCCGGACAGCGCTGTGGATTGGCATAAACTTCGCCTTCCGTCCCGTTCAGCAGCAGTGCCCGACCGCCTACGGCCTGGAAAAATTTGCCCACGCGCGGAATATACTCAGGGTGAGACACGCTGGAAAGACGCAGCGCCGCATCTTCACCAAAGGGCGTCAGCAGCTTCGCCAGCGTATGCGCACTGTTGCGCACGCCCAGCTGCCAGCGCAGCGAGAGCTGTTGCGCCAGCGGGGCGCAAAGCGTTTCAACCGATATAAAGACCAGACTGCCCTCTTCCAGCCGCCGTTGCGCTTCCTGCATGTCGGATGCGGCCTTCACGCCCAGCGCAGCAAAAATAGCTTTACTGGTCACGCGCGTGGGGTCATCGCTGACGCCATGCACCACCACAGGAAAACCCAGCCGGGAAAGCAGCAGCGCCAGCAGCGGCGTCAGGTTCGCCTGTTTGCGTGCGCCGTTATAGCTGGGGATCACCACCGGCATCGGCAGGCTTGCAGGAGGCTGTAGTGTCAGCACGCGCGCCTGCAGAGCCCGATAAAAGCCGAGCATTTCCTCCTCGCCCTCACCTTTAATACGCAGCGCGATCAGGATAGCGCCCATCTCAAGCGGCGGTACCTCGTCCGCCAGCATCCGGCTATAAAGCTCGCTGGCCGTAGCGGAATCAAGATCGCGGGCATGATTTTTCCCGCGGCCGATCTCTTTTATGATTTTCGTATAGTCCATGCTTCTGCTCTGTTGGGTTGTTAGCGACGACGACGACGCACGGTTTTCTTGCCCGATACAGCCGCAACGGCTTTTGGCGGTTCCCCGGGCGGCATAGGCGGCTGCTCAATAGGGAAAACCGGCAACGCGCCCAGCAGGCGCGCGCCATAGCTTTTAGTCAGCAAACGGCGATCGTAAATAACGATTTCGCCGAAGCAGTCGTGACTGCGGATAAGCCTGCCGACCTGTTGGATCAGATTGAAAGAGGCACTTGGCAGGCTCTGCACTTCAAAAGGATAGCGCTTCAGGCTTTTCAGCCATTCGCCCTCGGTCAAAATAACCGGACTGTCCACCGGCGGGAAAGCAATTTTATGAATATGCACCTGCGACAGCAGTTCCCCCTTCAGATCCAGCCCTTCGGCAAAGGATTGCAGCCCCACCAGCACGCTGGTCTCGCCCTGCTGTACCTTTTTACGGTGTAGCGCCACCAGCGCCGGACGCGGCTTATCGCCCTGCACCAGCAGCATCAGCCGCAGCTCCGGAAGATAAGAGATAAACTGCTGCATCGCCCGTCCGCTGGCAAACAGCACCAGCAGGCCTTTGTGTTTGCCTTCTTTAATCTGCTGCCGGAAAAAGTGCGCCATCTCCGCCAGGTGCTCCACTTCGTTAGCCAGCATCGGCTCATAGCGCATCTGTGGAATAATCAGCTTGCCCTGCTCCACATGATTAAAAGGCGAATCCAGCGCCACAAAACGGTCGCCAGGCTTTTCGCTCAGGCCGGCCATCTCCTGCAGGCGCTGAAAGCTGTTCAGCGAGCGTAGCGTGGCCGAGGTCAACACCACATGCGGAATTTTACGCCACAGCAGTTTCTCCAGCTGTTCGCTGACGCGAATACCCGCGCAGTGAAACAGCAGATGCGCGTTCCCTTCACGCAGTTCGCGAGTCACCCATTTGGAAACCGGCGCGCCGGAGGCCTGCGCCATGGAAGCCAGTCGCCACAGCTTGCTGCTGGCCTCAAACCAGCCCAGCGCACGGTTCATCTGGATCGGCGTGCGGTGCAGGCGAACCACGTCGAACTGACCGGTTTTTTCGCTGAGGTCGTTTAGTAATGCCTCGGCCAGCCCGCGGAGTCCGTCACTCAATTTGAACAGGCGTGCGCACAGCGTCATCACCTCTTCCGGCAGCTGGCCCATCTCGAAACGGTATTCGCCTTCCTGATTGCCGGGCGGCAGCAGCTGTATCAGAATGTGTGACAGCTGCTGGAGCTGTTCACGGACTTCTTCGCAATGGGCTTTCAGCCGCTCAGGGTTGCCAAGGTGCGGCGGCTTTTTCGGCCGGAACTGCGCCATGCACTGCTCGACCAGACGACAGAACAGATCGAGCTGCAGGGTGCTCCAGGCGGGCGTGATATCCCCGCTCATTTCCAGCGCATCGCGCGCCACGTCAGGCAGATGGTGTCCTTCATCCAGTACCAGCAACAGATTTTTTGGCGGCGGCAGCACCGATTCCGTTTCCAGCGCGGCCATCACCAACGCATGGTTCGCTACCACCACATCGGCATCTTCTATTTCCCGGCGGGCTATGTAAAAAGGGCATTCACGGAACCAGTGACAGTTGCTGCCCAGGCAGTTGGCCTTGTCGGTACTGATGCGCTGCCAGAGCGAATCCTCAATGGTTTCTTCGCAATGGTCGCGCAGGCCGTCCCACTGGTGCCGATCGAGATTTTTCGCCAGCGTGGTGCAGAGCGCTCGCTCATCCTTGCTGGCGGTCATGTCGTCATCCAGAAACAGCAGCAAATCGCCCTGTTTCTCTTCGTCACCCCCCAGTGCAGACAGATTACGCGGGCAAACGTAGCGGCCCCGGCCAAACGCGGCAGTGAAGCGTAGATCGGGAATGATCTTCTGCAGCAGCGGCAGATCTTTAGTGAATATTTGATCCTGCAACGCCACGTTAGCGGTGCTGACCACCAGCGGCTTATCTTCCGCACGGCTAACGGCAATGCCGGGGATCAGATAGGAAAGCGTTTTCCCGACGCCGGTCGGGGCTTCAATCGCCAGATGACGCCCTTCTTCGCCCGCCAGCGTTTTTGCCACTTCGGCAATCATCTGCCGCTGCGGCGCTCGGGAAATAAAATCGGGGATTTGCTGCTGGAGGGCCTTATACCAGCCGGCAATTTGCGCTTTTAACGCGGCATTTAGCGCCATATCAACCACTTTTTATTGAAACGACCTGTATTTTTACACAGTATTTCGTTCAGCAATAGCCCCTGAAGGGGAATCCTTCGGCGCGACCCGCAACTTAGGGATGTTCGCGCCTGAGAATCGGCCGGCTTTACTCGCTGCTGTCCGTTTCGACCTTGCTGGTGCCCAGCCTGCCGGTAAAAGGCAGCCGCAGTGCCGGGTGCTTAAAATCGATGCCAAAATTAAACGCCAGCACGTTAAACTCCACACCCTCTTCCACGCCCAGCGTCAAACCCAGCACGCCCAACAGCGAGACCTGCACGCCTTTGCCTGATGAGGGCAGGCCCACCGGACGGCTCAGCGGGCGGAAATCTTTACCGATAGCATTAGCGGGCAGATCGAGCTTCAGCTCCGGCACTTCTCTGCCGATATGGGCCAGAAAAGTGTTGCTGTTCGGGCCAGGCCAGACGCGATAACTGTGCGGCCAGGGATAGCTACTGATGGCCGCTTCGATCTCCGGGATCATTGCTGCCGCGCGCGCGCCGCGATGATCGACCAGAAGCCTGGGCTTAGCGCCAAACCAGTAGCCGTCAGGCAAAGCGTAATTATGGCGGATCACGTTGCTGCTGCCCCAGCTGACCACCTCGTAGCGGTGATACTGGGTTTCGCCGGCCTTTTTAAAAATGATCCAGGGATGAACGGCGAGCAGGCCACGCCAGCCGAAAGTCGGCGCGGTATAAACCTGAACGATAGCCGTATCAATAAACTTTTGCGGATCGGGTGCCATCTCTGCCGAATCCCGTCGTGCCGTAGCCCAGTGCTGGCCGGTGAGGGCGACGCCGTTGTGGGTCGCCTTAACGTAGCTCTGCGCGAAAGAGAGCAGCAGCATGCAGATAAAACTGATACTTATCACTTTTACAAGAAACATAATACCTTTGGCTGCCCGCCGCTGCGGGTCGAATCAGAGAGTGGGATAACATCAGCGAGCAGCGTACTGTCGCTTAAGGCGTGAGCAAAATCACATTACTGAAAATCGCCGGGGCAATCAATCTTTAGCGGGTGAACGCCTTGATGAGCGGCATTCATCAAACAGATCGCGGATTCCTCCGTTTTGCTCTGGCGGCTACCCATTCAGTGCCGCCAGCTTTCGCAAATCAGCGTGACGGCCTTTTCCCTGATTAATACCCAGTTATTACTGATAATCACAATATCAGGAAAATGTTTGCAAACCTTCCCGCTGATACGTGCATCCCGGCCAGCTCAGGAAAATAAAGACGTGGTGATGGCTTACTTTAAAAGCGCCGATACCAGGGCCTGCGTGATATTCAGCGGCACGGCGTTTGTTTTTACGTTAAATCGCCTACGCCATGCGGCATGCCTTTTTTGCCTATAATTCGCCGGGGGAAAAAGCGCTTTCCCTGCTGCCCGCCTGCAGCGCTCGGCACTGCAAAAAAGACAATACAGATTTAACGGGTACTTTTATCTGTCACCCGCACACCAATGGCGGTCGCTATACGGCGGCCGTGAGCATTTTGTACATCACTGTAGTCGCCTCGTATTCGTCATGGATAGAAACAGCAAACTGCGGGATCTGGCCACAAATTTGCCAGCCCTGCGCCAGATAAAGCTGTTCGGCGGCATCGCCGGATCGCGTATCCAGCACCAGCAGCGTTTTGCCCTGCTCCGACGCCAGCTGTTCGGCGCGACTTAACAGTTCTCGAGCAATACCCTGGCGCCTGGCATCAGGATGCACCAGCAATTTAGCTATCTCTGCACGGTGGGAGCCATTTGGCTTACCGCAAAATTCAACGATCGCCGTGCCGACAATTTCATTCTTTCGGCGTGCAACCAGCAGTCGCTTTTTGCCGCTGGCGAGGCAGGTAACGATCTCGTCCCAGAACTGCTTCATGGGCTCAGGGTCATGGCTGATAAAGCCAATACTGGCCCCCAATGCCACACAGGCGCTCAATACCTTGTATAATTCATCCCGGGCTTTGTCGGCCGCTTCTGCCGTCAGCAGCGAATAGGTAACAGAGGTCATAGGTAGCAGGTCGTCCTGTAAATCGTGCTTTGGCGGCACGTGAATTAACGGGTAAACTATATTTACAACGCGCAACGGAACCTGAATGCTTTCCGGCTCGTTTTAACAAGATATACGATGCCGTGCAGCGCCCGGCAAGTTGTACAAGAAAATAATAGTTGTACAACAATGAAGAGTTGGTTAGGCTCGGGGGAGTCAAACAGGTTTAAGGAAAGGCATGGCTTTATACAGTATTGGTGACGTCGCCGAACGCTGTCGGATAAACCCTGTTACGCTACGCGCGTGGCAGCGCCGCTACGGTTTGCTCAAACCGCAGCGTACCGAAGGCGGCCATCGTCAATTTGATGATGAAGATATACAGCGTATTGAAGAGATTAAACGCTGGATAGAGAGTGGCGTACCGGTCGGTAAAGTTAAAGCGCTGCTCGAAGGTGAGAGCGTTAACGCGCATGACGGCTGGATGACGCTGCAGGAAGAGATGATGGCGGTACTGCGACATGTCAGGCCCGCGAAGCTCCGAGCGAAAGTTGCGACCGCCGGTCGGGAGCATCCGGCAACGGCGTTGATCGATCATGTTTTTATCCCTATCCGTCAGCGTCTGAACCTGGATCAAAACACTGCCAGAACCATGTGCAGCCTGCTTGACGGCATCCTGATCGATTACGTGACCTTTTGCCTGGCGGGCAGCCGCAAGAAGACCGGTAAGGACGCGCTGATTATCGGCTGGGGCACGGAAGATCGCACCCGCATCTGGCTGGAAGCCTGGCGTTTATCCCAGCAGGGCTGGCGTATGGAAGTCCTGCCCGAACCGCTGGAACTGCCGCGCCCCGAGCTTTTCCCCGGTCAGCAGCTGTTTATTTTTACCGGTAAACCTCTGACGCGCCGCCAGCAGGAGCAGATCGTGCACTGGCAGGAGCAGGGCTACGCCGTGACCCATCAGGCCGGTTAATTTATCATTGCCAGCATCCTGCTGGCTCCGCTTTTTTCTCCTGATAAAATCCGCAAAGGCTTAACGTTCGCTAATCAAAAGCGATATACTTTGCTCTCTTTTTCACGGCAGGCGGATCACGGTATGAACTGGCAGAAAATCGGCGTAATTTTTATCTTCTTAATGATGGCGCTGGGCGGTATCGGCGGCGTCATGCTGACCGGCTACACCATCCTTATCCGCGCTTAATTCGCCGTAGCAGGCGCTCGAAAAGGCGGTCCGTTACGATAGCCAGCAGCGCTACCAGGCAGGCTCCCTGCAGGATATAGGCGGTATTAAATCCGCTCAGGCCGATGATAACCGGCGATCCCAGCGTGTTGGCGCCCACTGTCGAGGCGATCGTTGCCGTGCCAATGTTAACAATGACCGAGGTGCGGATCCCGGCCAGGATCACTGGCGCAGCCAGCGGCAATTCTACGTTAAACAGGATTTGCCGCGGACTCATGCCAACCCCTGCGGCCACCTCTCGCAACGTTGACGGCACCGCACCGATCCCGGCCAGCGTGCCCTGTAAAATCGGCAGCAGACCATACAGCAGCAGCGCAACCAGGGCTGGCTGCTCGCCAAAGCCGATGACCGGCACCGCCAGCGCCAGCACGGCAACCGGTGGAAAAGTTTGCCCTGCGGCTACCAGCGTTTCCACCACCGAGCGAAACGCCTTCCCCGCCTGACGAGTAACCGCAATCCCCGCGCCCAACCCGATGACCACCGCAGCAAAGCTGGATAAAGCCACCAGCCGGATATGTGCCAGCGTCAGTCGGATAAAGCTTTCCTGCTGGTAAAGCGGCCTGTCGAGCTGGGGAAAAGCGCGTGCGAACAGTGGGCCGCTATAGGGCAGCAGCAGCAGCAGCGCCACGAACAGCAACACCAGCCAGAGAAGCGGATCGCGGAGCAGGCGCATGTTATTGCTGCCTCTGTCGCAGCAAATCGGCAAAATGCAGCACGCCGAGCGGCTGTTGATTTCTGTCCCGCACCGCCAGCCGGTCGGTACCGCGTGCAATAAACAGCGACAGGGCTTCACGCAGCGTCAGTGTTTCCGCAATACTCTCTTCCTCCAGCCATTCGCCGCACCGGGCCGCCTCACCCACCAGCCCCAGCGAGAGCAAACGAATCCCCCACTCGCTTTGGCCGAAAAAGCGACGGACGAAATCGTTGACCGGCTTGGTCAGCAGCGCCGTCGGCGTGCCCTGTTGCACCACTTTGCCGCCGTCCATTAACACCAGCCGGTCGGCCAACGCCAGCGCCTCATCAATATCGTGCGTGACCAGCACTATCGTCTTGCCGGAAAGGCGATGGATCCGGGCAATTTCCTGCTGAAGCGTGGCGCGAGTGACCGGATCGAGCGCGCCGAACGGTTCGTCCATCAATAACACTTCCGGATCGGCCGCCAGCGCCCTCGCTACGCCAATGCGCTGCTGTTGCCCGCCGGAAAGCTGATGCGGATAGCGATCGCGGTAAGCCTCCTCCATATTTAATAAGGCCAACAGCTCGCTGACGCGCGCGTCAATTTGGGGCCGGCTCCAACCCAGCAAGGTCGGGACAGTGGCGATATTTCTCTCTACCGTCCAGTGGGGGAAAAGCCCCGTGGACTGGATAACATACCCCATCCGGCGGCGCAGCGCCTGCGGGTCGAAGCGGCGTATCTCTTCCCCACCAAAGCGTATCGCGCCTTTATCGTGTTCGACCAGCCGATTGATCATTTTCAGCGTGGTCGATTTCCCGCAGCCGGACGTGCCGATAAGGACGGTAAATTCGCCTTTGGCGATATGCAGCGTCAGGTCGCTGACCGCCGCCTTGCCCGCAAAATATTTACTCACTTCGTTGAATTCAATCACGACGTTGTGTCCCGGTGACGGAAAGTAAAAGCTTAAACAGGGCATCCACCGCCACCGCCAGCGCGATAACAGGGATCACCCCCAGCATGACCAGATCCAGCGCGCTGCTTAACAGCCCCTGAAAGATAACGGCACCGAAGCCGCCAGCCCCGATTAGCGCAGCGATGACCGCCATACCGATAGTTTGCACTGCCGTGACGCGTAGCCCGGCAAGCAATACCGGCAGCGCCAGCGGCACCTCGACCTGCCAAAATATCTGTCTGTCGCTCATCCCCATCCCCCGGGCGGTTTCAATGACCGCTTGCGGGACGTTTTGCAACCCGGCCACCACACTACGC
>Ga0157358_1001277_pt1 | contig 10989 bp, 10 predicted proteins | sample AttcapACBM2_FD_111484 | JGI IMG/M metagenome (GOLD analysis project Ga0157358, IMG submission 111484) | Fungus gardens microbial communities from leaf cutter ant in Botucatu, State of São Paulo, Brazil - Atta capiguara ACBM2 | ecosystem: Host-associated > Fungi > Mycelium > Unclassified ...
ACACTAACATTTTTCTTTTTCTTTTATCTATTTTTCTTGATTTTATATTTCTTTTCTTTTGAATTTCTTTTTCTTTTTAGTGATGATGAAGAGGCACATGACATCACAGTCACATGATGTGTCACATGTTGTGATGTCATAATCCTGGAACAAGGTAGAAAGATCTAGAAGATGATGTCAGGGCACATGTATACAACATGGTGGCCTTGAGTAAGAAATGAGGTGGACATGAGGTTGTAGCACAGACCAGATATATTTAGTATATATAGGACTCTAATTTAGCAAAGACTCCTTGTTGAGTTCTCTTGTGAACTTCCCACTCTACATCCTACTTAAGAGATTTACCGCTTGTGTGATCATTTGTCTTTGTGATAAGTGGTTGCCACAACAGTCATGTCATTAAGATAGATCATAATATAAATATCCAAAAAATATGTCATTTATAAGTTACATATAAAGAGCTTAAAGACAAAATTACAAGTCAACCAGTACTAGCCCTTCTAAAGAGAGAAGAAAAATTTAGAGTCAAAATAGATACTTTAGGACATGAAATTGGAGGAGTCTTATCCCAAGAATAAGAGAGAAAGTAGAAATCTATTACCTTTTTATTAAGAACAATGCAACTAGCTAAAAGGAATTATGAGATTTATAACAAAGAATTACTTGCAATTGTGGAAGCCTTGATAAAATAGAGACAATATCTACTTAATGCCACAGAAAAATTCATAGTTTAAATAGACTATGAAAATCTCAAATATTTCTGAGAACTACATAAACTTAATAGATGGCAAGTAAGATGGTACTTGAAGTTGCAAGACTATGACTTTATATTCCAGGAAAGATGAATACAAAAGCAGATATATTGTCTAGAAAAAATTAAGTTGATATCAAGTATCACAAAATAAACTACTCACTTATTTGTGATATCTGAACCTTGGATGTACTCTTAGAGGTTTAGAAGAGATTTAGAAGTTTAATAATAATGATTAATATCAATATAGATAATAAAGAATAAAGATTGATAATAAATGATGTTATTAAGTCTAAGTATTTTTAAGTCTAAGATCTAATTCTCAAACACAGAGATATATATACAAAAGAGTAATGGTCCATACACAAGCTATTTCCATCACATGATCAAAACTTGTACCTGATGAGAGCTATCATCTGTCATAACCATGGTCCATGCTACTACTTCTTAAACCTACCCTAAACAACCATGTGTTTGCCTTAAGATCAACATATATTATATAATATTATTCTTTCAGAATCTTTTATATCTTTTTCTATGATTTTTATGACTTGTGACTATTACTGTGACTGTGTCATCTGATGTGACTGATATGTGACAATGTAATCATAATATTACTCTAATCCTAACCCTAGATCCAAATAAAGAAAATAAAGGAATAAAATAAAATAAAAGAGAATTAAATAAAGAAACTAGCATCCAAGCTTTGCATATCTGATACTGTTGACATGATGTAAAGAACCACAGTTCAAAGAACAACATATAGATCCTATACTATGACTAGACATTATTAATGAAGAAGAAGAGTATGAAGTAGAAGAAATCAGAAACCATAGTTAGCTCATCGACTACAGATATTGAGGTTGTTCTTTTCTAGCTCAATAATATTTCCATTATATATCAATCTTATGTCTTCCATAAGAATACTATGCTGTATATATGTATTCTGACATCATCCTTTTAGCTTCTTCTAGCTAACTTTTGCTAAGTCTAGGCCTATGATATCACATCATGTGACTTGTAGTCACATGCCTCTTTATCATCAAAAAAAATAAAGAAAAGAAATATTAAGAAAAATAGATAAAAGAAAAAGAAAAATGTTAGTATTCTAGCATATTATGACATAGGAAGCATATCAAGAGATATCTCAAGAAATACACCAATTAATGGATATCAATAAAGAAAAACAGAAAGAAGACATTGTATAAGATAAAGAAGTATTGTTATATAAACTATATAATATATCTTCAGAAGATAGTTAACCAAAAACACTAAAGTTCATATAAGAAGAGATTAATAATCTGGAAAAGACATTGAAGACATTACAATTCCCAGTAAAAACAATACCATTTTATCTACCACCTCAATACAAAACTCTTCAAAGAAACAGTGAACAAAATAAACAATATTAGAACGAAATTACTATGAAATTTATCAAGCAAAAACATAATGCTGATATAAGCAGAAGAGGATTTCTGATCAAAATGTTCACAGGAGAGCTACCACATGAATCTCTTTTCATTATATTAATACTATAAGGAGAGATCATTATTAGACTAACAAAAAAATTAGTTGCATTATATGTAGTTGGAAACTTAGCATTTCTGGATTAATTTATAGGAATATAAATGATAAAAAGGGGGTATTGTTATAATTGACTTCATGTCTTTAAGATGGTTAGTTTATAGACCATAGATATTAAGATTGTTTCTTTCTGACTTGATGATCAGCTATACCTCATAGTGTCTTAGTTAGCATCTTATATAGTAAATACTGCTTTCTCATGTTTCTCTTATACTACATAACTCAATTACTTTATGTACAAAAAATATATTTCTCATGGTCATAGGTATATATAGTTATAGATACAATCCTGTATTCTTATACTTTATCAATTGATTATTCCTTTTATTCTTTCTCAAGTCTTTGTTTAAGTTGTAATCTAAGCCAAGCTCAAGATTATAACAACCATAGTTTCTAGAAAAGAAAATCAGTATTATTGAAGTATGTATTGAGAAGACTATAAATAGTACTCTCTTTTTTGTTACAATTAAGTTGAATTACCCTAATGGTTGGTAACAGAGAGATAGAGGATGAGATAGGCATACTATTTATTTAGAAAGGGTTTTTTGCATGCCTACAAGTGTTATAAGACAAGTGTGTGGACAGACTTTGGCTAGGGTTAGAGTTAGCTGAACAAAGATAAGATAATATTTTATTAGTCTACAACGGATAGAGAGCACGTGACTTGGAAGTCATGTGATAGAGTCTAGAACAGTCTAGAAGGATCGAGAGGAGTCTAGATAGGAGTTAGGGTTAGGAGTAACATCAAGGGACATGGGTTTCTCATGGTGTACACATGGTGTGCACATGTATAGTAGAGATTAAAGGTATGACGTCAGGACACATGTAGGAAGTATGGTGGCCTTAAGAAAAACACATGTGGATGAGTAATAGGACATGAGGTAGTGGCATGGACTTAAGAGCCAGATAAATATTGTTGTAGCATGGACCAAGAGCCATGTATATATATAGTGGATAATATAGTGAGGGCTCCTTGTCGAGTTCTCTTGTAATCCCTACTACTAGATAGCCAACTGAGAGCTTTGCTGAAGTCAGCATACTACAAGTGCCATTCCAGCGAGTAGTTGCTACAACAACAAGGGCTTGTTAGGCAGTTCCTTCAGTAATCTTGTTCATATGTCTTTGCTAGGTGCTCTAGAGAATATTCTCAATTGAGAGGATGATGTCTACCAGAGTAGTCTATATTGGTTGATATTATTGAAAGATACTGGAACAGAGGCTGAGTTGTTCCTGTTACAATTGATATCTTATATCTTTAGCATGGACTAGGATATAGAACAATGATGACATGATCAGCTACACCAAAGTAGTCTCAGTCAGTGCCTCATGTAGTAGGTGCTGTATCCTTGCTCTTTCCTCATATTCTATGTCTTGGTTACCTTGTGTATTGTGGACTATCTCCTCATAGTACTTTCATATATATAGTATAGATGTACTCTTATATCTTTACACTTTACCAATTGCATCTTCCCCTACTATATTCTCAAGTCTTTGCCTAAGTTGCAACCTAAGCTTAGTCTAAGGTTGTAATATTTGGTAAAGTGTCAATGAGCTCACCTTGCAAAAAGAGAGAAGTACATAGTGATTAGTTTACAGTCAATTAAGTAAAGTTACAGCCAGAAGACAAATAAAATACATGTAGTGTAGTCCATATGAACAAAGCCTCAGAAGAAATATATAAACAATCAGATAAAAAAATGTCTATAGCACCAGCACCAGCAAACAAGAATGTACAGGCTACAATGTCTAAAAGTACAGTCCTAGACCCAAGATGGTTTAATAGGGACCAAACAAAATTTGAAGACTAGTAGAGAGGGATTAGGTTATTCCTCAAAAGCAGCAGGGTCATGGAGACCAACAATAGGATCACAGCAATCTTGGCATGCCTCAGAAAAGGTATAGTTGGTATATATGCACAGAGAAAGCTTGATAAGCTAGATAAAAAACTAGAAATCCAGGATTGGGATAAGTTTGTTAAGAAAATTAAGACAACATTCAGTAACAAGACAAAGACAGCAGATGCTAAGTGGAAGATAGAGTCTTTTAAACAGGGAAAATGAAACACAGTGGATTTCATGATTGAATTCAAAGCCTTAGCTATGAAGGTGAACATAGATGACCTACACACAATATTTTTGCTAAAAAAGAACATATGACAGAACATCATCAAGACTATATTGGTATATCTGCCCATTGCAGCACTAAAAATGCTTGAAGAATGGAAGGTGGTGATCATCTCAGTAAAACAGAGTTATAAGTCTATGGAAGGACAATATAACTACAAGACAGGAACAGGAATGATATACAAAGAAAAAGGACAACCTATGAATATAGGAAAGTCCAATAACAACTTTAAAGATAGGAAGCTAAAGTGCTTCAACTGCAACAAATATGGCCATATGGCTAAGAAATGTTGGAAGAAGAAAGAGAAGGAAACAAGAAAATGTTTTAAATGTAACAAAGAAGAACACATTGCAAAGAACTGTAAAGAGAAATAGTTGATGAAGAAACAAAAGGTTTAGAAAGAATCAAACAATGAAGACAATGAAGAAGATGACAAAAAGAAGAGTTTTGGTAAAGATCTCAAGTAGGCACAGTATGTGAGATTTCTGTAAATTATCAGAAGAAATATATTATTCCTAATTGATGGAGTAACTCTGAGAAGAAATTAAATGTGCAAGCAAATGCCAAGACAAAGAATAGAAAGAATCTTAAAGTTAAAGTATTGGTTAACTTAGGATACACACATACAGGTATTGATAAACAATTAGTAAAAGACAAGAGGATCTAGACAAAACTAATCAACTTCTCATTTGAAGTGTTCAATGCAAACAAAACAAAAAATAGAGAGATGACTAGGATAGCACCTCTAGAAATTGAAATCAATAGACACAAGAAGCAGCTGAAGGTTGCAGTAATAGATTTAAATAGAACAGACATGTTTTGGGGACATGATTGGCTAGTTAAGCACAACCCAGAGGTCAATTGGAAAAATGGAACAATATGGTTTACAAGATGTCCAGAGTTTTGCAAGATGAAATGCCAGGATATAGAATTCAAACCCAGAAGGACACAAACCCCAAAAAATAAAGAATAGGACAATGGAGAAATCAAAAAAGAACCTGATGTAATAAACCCAGAGAATTTACTAGACCATATTTGACCATTCACTCATTTGTTCAATAAGAAGAAATTCAAAAAATTACTGGAACAAGAAGAATGGGATTATGAAATAAACCTTACAGAAGAAACATCTAGGAAACTGAACACAAAGGCTTATATGATAACATTAAAGAAAGAAGAAGCTCTTACTCAGTGGTTGGATGAATAACTAAAAGCTGGATTGATAGTGGAATTGAAATCAAGATATGTAGTACCATGTTTTTATATTCCAAAAAAGGACAGTTTACTATAGCTAGTTCAAGATTATAGGAAGCTTAATCAGATCACTATCAAGAACAAAATACCACTCCCACTAATAGGAGAAGTTATTGACAAACTGAAGGAAGCAAAGTACTTTAACAAACTCAATCTTATTTGGGAATACAACAATATATGGATAAAAGAAGGTGACAAATAAAAAGTGGCTTTTCTAACAAATAAAGGATTATTCAAGCTATAGGTCATATATTTTGGACTGTGAAACTTACCAGAAACATTCTAAAAGATAATGAACAGTATATTTAGAAAGTTGTCAAGATTACAGAAAGTAGACTTAATTTCTTTTTATTTTCTTTCTCATTTTTATTTTTATTTTTATTTATTTTTTATTTTTTCTATTTTTAGAACAACTCAGGTTAGGGTTTATCTGTCACACTGTCACATCAGTCACATCAGATGGTGTGGTCACAACATTCATCACAGAACTTCAGAGAAAGAAGTAGAAGGTTCTAGAGCAAAGTGATATTATACAACATGAACACTACATATTGGCCTCATGCTTCACACATGGTCATTTAGGATAGGGTGCACAGTAGCTAGCATGGACCATCTGTAGGAGTATATAAGGTAGACTATTTTGTAAAGAGCTCTCTATCAAGTTCTCTTGTGTTTCTCTAATATAAGAGTTGTTTTTTTATCCAACTCTAAGAATTTAAAATCATAACAAAAGTTGCTTCACAAAAAAGTACTAGCAAATTATATAGATGATTTCATAATACTGGCTAAAACAATGAAAGAATTGGAAGAAAGGACAATCTGATTTTTGAAGATTGTGAAAAAACACAATTTATGTTTCAAACAATCCAAATATGACTTCAACATGGGAAAAATTCCAATATTGGGAGTAGTCATTGGAAAAGAACAAGTCTAAATAGAACAAGACAAAGTTAAGACAGTCAAGAAATAAAAAATGCCAACAAAGGTCAAAGAAATAAAAAGCTTCCTAGGATTCGCAAACTTTTACAGGAGATTTATTTCAAACTTCAGTCATATGGTAAAACCATTGAACAAGCTAAAAGGAAAGAAGAAATGGGCATGGACAGATAAACACCAATAGGCATTTGAAGAATTAAAGGAGAAGATAACAAGTCAGCCTATATTCTTCCTTCCAAAAAAGGAAAGATAAACTTAGAGTAGAAACAGATATCTTAGGATATGCAATAGGAGGAATACTATTGCAAGAACAAGAAGGAAAGTGGAAACCAATAGCATTCTTATCCAGGATAATGCAACCAGCAGAAAGGAATTACAAGATATATGACAAAAAACTACTGGCCATTTTGAAAGCTCTAATCAAGTAGAGATAATACTTATTGAATGCCACAGAAAAGTTCAATGTTTGGATAGACCATGAAAATCTCAAATATTTTAGGGAACCTCAAAAGTTAAACAGACAACAAGCTAGATAGTATCTGAAATTGCAAGACTATAACTTCATATTGTGACATATACTAGGAAAAACAAATATGAAGGTAGATATCTTGTTAAGAAAGGATCAAGTAAATATACAAGACAACAACAAGGACATACAGATGTTGAAAGAAGAATTATGGACAAAGAGAACAACAGCCAAAATAACTATGTTGTAAAGGAATATGGTAAAAGACATAAGTTTATTAGAAGAAATATAAAGAAACAATATTAGGAAACATGAAGTGAAACAAAAACTGAAGAAGGAAAACAGTTTAGCTTGGGAATAAGATGAAATCATATATATGGACAGATGAATTTACATTCCAAATAACAAAAAGATCAAAGAACAAATTTTGTAAGAAAACCATGATTCTATAAATATAGGCCATGTAAGACAATAGTGAATGCTAAAACTGGTCAAAATAAACTACTGGTGGCCAGAGATTAAGGAAGACATCAAAGAATACATTCAGGAATGTATCAAATGCTAACAAAACAAAGTTTAACACCAAAAGAAACTAGAAGAACTTTATCTGCTCAATATACTACAAGAACCATAGCAAGAAATTAGCATTGACATAATTGAACCATTATCCAAGTCAAACAAAATGGATGTTATTGTAGTAATAGTAAATAGGTTTACAAAAATAATTCAACTAAAGGCAATAGCTGTTGTGGCAACCACTAGTCACAAAGACCAATAATCACACAAGTAGTAAAGCTCTTAGTAGGCTATCAATGTGGGAATTACAAGAGAACTTGATAAAGAGTCCCTGCTGAATTGCTATCCTATTTATATAAGTTACACATGGTTTATGCTGCAAATAATTACTCCTGCCCTAATATCTATACATCATTTATGAGTATATCATATGTACACTGTGAGATAGCCATATAGTTAATATACTCCTTGATGTTATCTATCTAGTTTGCTCTAGGTCTATGATCTCACATCATGTGATGTGTCATGTGACTGTGGTCACATGCCCCTTCATTCTCAATAAAAAGAAAAAAAAATCAAAAGAAAAGGAATATAAAATCAAGAAAATTAGATAAAAGAAAAAGAAAAATATTAGTTCTCACATGCATTATAACAATGGCTACAAACATATCTTTAGAAGGAATAGCAAAAATTTACAGAGATAAGATCTGAAAACTTTATAGAATACCAAGAAAAATCCTTAGCAACAGAGGATCTTAATTTATGTTGAAATTTATGGAAGAATTGATAAAAGTATTAGAAACCAAGAGAATGCTTTCAATAGCATATCATCCTCAAACAGATAGTCAAACAAAAAGAATCAACCAAGAAATAGGGACTTTCTTGCAACACTATGTCAATTACAAACAAGATGATTGGACAGAATAGATAGCAGCAGCTAGATTTCATTACAACAACAAAAAACACACAGCAATAGGCCAAATGCTATTTGTTTTAAACTTTGGAAGATATCTATGAAAAAGAAACTTGGAGATATAAATAGAGATTTTTAAATTGAAAGAATTCCTGATAGAATTAGAAAAAAGCTGGAAAGAAGCTACAAAAGCTATAGAAGCAACACAAGAAACAATATAGAAACAGTTTGACAAGAAATGAAAAAACCTTTAAGGGTTGAAGGTTGGAGACAATGTGTAGTTAGAAAGCAAGAATATCCATTCAAACAAATCCTCAAAAAAGCTAGACCAAAAAAGATATGAACTCTTTAGGATCTCAAAGAATATTAGTTGAGGAGTATTTCAGCTCAAACTTTTAGAAGGATGAATAATTCATAACATGTTCAATGAAGACTTGCTAACAAGATACAAAGAACCACATTTCACAAAACAACACATGGAACTGACATTTCCACCCATGATTATTAATAAAGAAGAAGAATATGAAGTTGAAGAAGTTAGGAAGTATCAAAAATAAGAATGGAGAATATAACACCTAATATATTAGAAGAGTTATGAGAATAAACATAACTAATAGATTGTAGAAATAAGGTTGCCTTATACAAAAGAGACAATTGAAAACTATTGAACAAGAATTTCAAGTTGAAACCTATAAAGAGAAGGAGTAAAAATCTATTTTGACAGTTCACAACATCACTAGATATCACAAATGTCTTCTCAATTCACCAACAACTACATTACTGCACCAACTTCTCCCAACCTATATGTAACTAGGAAACTCAATAATATGAACAAGATAAAACTATTTAGAAAGAAACATGACAATTGGACTAAACTATACTATAAAACATTAAAAGAATTAGAAGTAATAATAGATGTGCAAAAACAAGTATAGAATATGATGAAGATAATGGAAGAGACAAATATGATGATTACAGAGATAGAAGACACAATTCTAAAAGTAAGTATCAATAACCAAACAATGAATATGACAAATATTCTAAGAATATCAGAAAACCTACAATATCTGATTTAAAGCAATATAGAAGATTAAGCATATCAAGTTCAATGGATGTTAGCCAATGAATTAGATGAATATAAGGGACAGGAAAATCAATATATGAATGATAACATTCAAGAAATATAGGAGCTATATAAAGATGTAGAACAGAAGGAGTTAAATGGAGAAAGAGTAGAAGATAAAGAAGTAATATTAATCAAGCTATATGAAGAGTTAACAACAATATCCAAGACAATTGAGTTAAGCTTTATACATGAAGAAATCAAGAACTTGTAATGGTATGAGAAGAACAAGACCCAGAGTTCTAGAAAGAAGTAGCATTTGTATTTGTAGATGAAAAGTATAATACAGAGATTTTACAAAATAAATACCCAATATCTATATATCAAGGAGATCCTTTATATGAGCTATACTTCATTACTATCAACAATCGAGAATAGACAATCATCAGTCTCACCAAAAAGATTGTGGGGACTCATGTTGTTAGAGAACTTGAAGTACTGATTTAATTCATAAGAACATGAAATCTAAAAAGGAGATATTGTTATGATTGATATCTTATATCTTTAGCATGGACTAGGATATAGGGCAATGATAACATGATTAGCTGCACCAAAGTAGTCTCAATCAGTAGCTTATATAGTAAGTGCTATATCCTTGCTCTTTCCTCATATTCTATGTCTTGGTTACCTTGTGTATTGTAGACCATCTCCTTATGGTACTTTCATATGTATAGCATAAATATACTCTTATATCTTTACACTTTACCAATTGCATCCTTCTCTACTCTATTCTCAAGTCTTTACCTAAGTTGCAACCTAAGCTTAGCCTAAGGTCATAATAATTTCCAGATAACAGTTTGACACTCTTAGGTTTGGACCTTGACTTTGTCTTATTTTATGAATTGCCAATATATCAGAGATGTTCTAAACTGCATGTCCAGTTTGCTAGATGATCCATGGCCTCAAGGCCCACACATTTGCAGTTTATACATGATGCATTTGCAAGTTGGTTGGCTCTTAGATCCTGGTTAACTTGTATTTCTGCATCATCAGTGATAGGGACTAAGAAGTTGTGATTCCTCGTGTTCTTCACTACAGATCCTGCATCGAGGGGATTGCTAGCAGGTTGTGATACAGTGGTCAAGGTACCAGCAGCGGTAGCATTGGATGATGAATGGGCAGTCTGTCCATTCATGAGTGGATGCCAGTCTGCCAAATACAGCCATGGTTTTAGATGCTCTGAGGAAGTAGGCATGTTGGTCAAAGGAGTCTACTGCGAAGACGGCAGAGGAGTAGGGTTGGTTTGTTAGTTCATTTTCTGGTCAGACCCACCGGGGTAGCATAACTACATTGAGAGCTGCATATTTAGGGTTCATTTCGCA
>Ga0157358_1001278_pt1 | contig 10988 bp, 8 predicted proteins | sample AttcapACBM2_FD_111484 | JGI IMG/M metagenome (GOLD analysis project Ga0157358, IMG submission 111484) | Fungus gardens microbial communities from leaf cutter ant in Botucatu, State of São Paulo, Brazil - Atta capiguara ACBM2 | ecosystem: Host-associated > Fungi > Mycelium > Unclassified ...
AGATACAACTATACTATTTCTCCAAGGAAATAGATCTATTTGTCCAAGAGATTAACTTTTTAGGACACATTATATCCTCCAAGAGTATTTGTATAGACCTAGCTGTTATGGGACACTTGAACACTAACAATTTTTATTTTTCTGATTTTATATTGATTTTCTTTTGGATGATGAAAAGGTACATGACATAACAGTCACATGAAATGTCACATGATGTGACATCATAGGCCTAGAACATGGTGGAAGAACCTAGAAGATGATGTCAGAGCACATGTATACAACATAGTGGCCTTGAGGCAAACATGAGGTTGTGGCATGGACTATAGGGCAAGCTTAATTATTAGTAGCATGGACCAGGCATGTTTTATATAAATAGGACTCTAATTTAGCAGAGACTCCTTGTCAAGTTCTCTTGTGAACTTTCTACTCTATATCCTACTGAGAGATTTACTTGTTTGTGTTATCATTTGTCATTGTGATAAGTGGTTGCCACAACACTAGCCAAAATAAGCTAAATTCTAGACTGGCCTGTCCCTAGGTCAACCACAGAGATATGAGGCTTTCTCAGACTAGTAAGATATCTGGCTACATTTATATCCCATCTAGCAGAACATACAGTAATACTAGATAGACTGGTAAGGAAAGAATTTAACAGAGTCTTTCCAAAATAATTAGAAAGATTTAACTTTTAGTTAGAACTCTTGAGCCTTAAATTATAATATGGTCATTCAAGACCATCAAAAAGATCATTACTGAAGCTGAATGCCTAATAATAATTGACTATAACTCCAGAAAAATAATATATGTAACAACAAATACAAGTCTAATAGAAACAGAAGCCATATTTAGTGTGGGTACACCTGGGAAAAGGCTTGTCCAGTGGCCTTTGACTCCTCCAAATATACTCCAGCTGAAAAAAACTATTTTGTTCATAAACAAGAAATGCTTACTATTATCAAAGCACTTAAGAAATGGTATTTTTACCTTTTTGGAACATAATTTCTGGTATATATAGACTATTGCACTCTTGAATACTTCAAGAACTAGAAAGACTTATCATGCTGTCAAATCTGCTAAACTAACACTCTAGCACAATATAACTTTGATATTAAATATATCAAGAACTCAGACAATACAGTTGCAGACTTGCTATCTAGATATCTAAAATATACATATCTTTTAGAGACTACAAACTGATCAACATCTTTCAGTGGAGCAGAGTCAATAGTGGCTACTCTTGAACTAGAGATAGACTTGGCCCTTCTTGAAAAGATCATAAAAGAATATTATATAGATAAGTGGTACATAAAGCTGAGAAATAATCTAGTCTTATACAAAAGAGCTCATCTTGACCCAACAACTAAACTCTTATTCTTAAAGGACCAGCTAGTCTGTCAGAATCATAAACTTTAGACTTAGTTTATTTTTTCTTATTTTTTATTTTATTTTCTATTTTATTTCTTATTTTGGAACTGAGAGTTAGTGTTAGTATAACATTATATGTTACTGTCACACATTGTCACAAGAATGTGACTTGGTGGTCACATATCAGTCACATATCACATATCAGAGTTATATTCACACAATTATGTATCATAATGGAAAACAGTAGAAGATTCTGAAAAGAATAATATTACTATAACATGTTTGACATATGTTGACCTCATAGTTAACATATGGCCTTTAGGATAGGCTAATGGTACTATAGCATGAACTAGTAGTTTAGCATATATAAGGTAGATAGTTTTGTACAGAGTTCTTTATTGAGTTTTCTCATGTAAACCTTATACAAGTGTTATGATGCATATGAGAACTAATATTTTTCTTTTTCTTTTATCTATTTTTCTTGATTTTATATTTCCTTTCTTTTGAATTTCTTTTTCTTTTTATTAATGATAAAGAGGCATGTGACACTGTGGTTACATGACATGTCACATGATGTGATGTCATAAAGCCTAGAATAGACTAGAGCAGATTGGAGTGGTCTAGATAGATGATGTTAAGGAGTATGTTAACTACATGGCTACCTCATGGTGTACACATAGTACACTCATGAACAATGTATGGACATTAGGGCAGGAGTAATTATTTGTAGTACAGACCATGTATAACTTATATAAATGGGGTAGCAATTCAGTAGAGAATCCTTATCAAGTTCTCTTGTGATCCCTACTTGATATTCTACTAAGAGATTTGTTGTTTGTGTTACTATTGGTCATTGTGACTAGTGGTTGCCACAATAACAAGGTTCTTTTTTTTGACCCACTCTAAGGTCTTAGGTTTATAACATAGTGATTCCTAGATGGGATACCATATAACAAATGCTATTTCAGCTAGCTCATAACACACTTAGACATTTTGGATTTGACAAGTGTTACAAAACATTAAAAGAAAGCTACTTCTAGCTACAAATGTGTCATGATCTAAACAACTCCTATATTCTCTCTTATACTGAATGTATGTGAAACAAGAGCAATACCTCTAAGTCAGTAGGCCCCTTATATCCTCTACCAATTCCAGATAGTATTAACATTGACTTTATTGGCCCTCTGCCAACAAACAAAGGATATAATATGCTAATAACAATAACAGACCAACTAGGCTTAGCAGATATCCAATTTGTTTCATACTAGGCAACCAAACACAGCCCAGAAAGTAGCATGTCTATTCATTGATAACTAGTATTGCAAGGATAGACTTCTTCTGGAAATCATAACTGATCACAATAAACTGTTTGTTAGTAAATTCTGAAAGAAGTTGTATAAACAGACAGGGATAAAATTAAAAATGTCATCAGCTTATCATCCAGAGACTAATAGAGCAGTAGAGTATACAAACAAGACAGTAAACCAAATATTATGTTATTATATGGATTGATAACAGAAAAAATAGATGAAAGTATTATCTAGAATATGCTTTTACATTATAAACACAGTTAACACATCAACTGGCTACTCTCCCTTTCAACTACATTCAGGGTTCTCACTACAGCTAATTTTCTCCTTAATTAAAGCCACCCAAGATACCAAAAAAGCATTAAAAGTATCCTGTTATAGTGTGCTTGAACACTAACATTTTTCTTTTTCTTTTATCTATTTTCCTTGATTTAATATTTCTTTTCTTTTGATTTTATTTTTATTTTTTGATGATGAAGAGGCATGTGACTGAGGTCACATGACATATCACATGATGTGAGGTCATAGGCATAAACTTGGCTAGAACAGACTAAAAGGGATAAGAAGAATAATATCAAGGCACATGTATATAGCATAGTGTTCTTATGGAAGACATGAGGGTAAAGCATGAATAATATATGGACTTTAGGGTAGGGTTAATTATTAATAGTATAGACCACCTGTAATTTATATAAATTGGGTAGCAATTCAGCAAAAACTCCTTGTCAAGTTCTCTTGTAATTCCCACAATGATATTTGCTTTTAAGATTTATTGCTTGTGTCTCTATTGGTCTTTGTGACTAGTGGTTGCCACAACACATCCCAAACACTTGAGCAGCTTCAAAATAACATCAAGGATGCTCAAGACTCTCTCATAACAACAAAGATTCAATAAGCCTATCATGCCAACTCACACTATATAGTGGAAGATATCTATCAAGAGAAAGATATGATAATACTAAGCATAAGAAATTGCCACTCAGAATACAAGTCTAGAGAGGATAAATGTTCCACTAAATTCATGTTAAGATATAATAGACTATAGAAGGCTATCAAGGTCTTTCCAGAAAAATTGGAATATACACTGAAACTTCCCAACTCAGGCAATATTTTTTCTTTCTTCCATACAAGTTAATTATGCCATTTTCAGCCAAAAAATCCTAGTTTCTTTCCCTTTCAGAAACTTATCCAGCCAGTGTCATATACTGAGTTCACCCATCTAGAAAATACATCCCTACAGTAATATTACTTTACCAACATCTAATCTACAAGCCTACCTTCTATGGTGGCCACCTTTCTCACAACATGTTCTTACAGCAGTAATGCAATAGTCTAGAGATTCTGTCTTCTATGATAGAGATACTCCTTTCTAACTTGGTCTTCTATAGCAGAGTCCTTACTCTTGTCAGTATCTCACCACTGAAACCTCTGCTCAGGGCAATAGAGGCTATACCACTGAAACCCCAAGCATCTCTTATAGTATATACTTAAAACTAGTAGTTATACTGTAATTTGCTAGTCTAATAATCAACAAAGATAATCCTTATTGAACTTGATCTCTAGTATTCAACAGTAATACACCAATCAGTACACACATCTATCTCAGACTTTATCCTCTTATCTGAAGTTGTGACTATGCAGTAGACAGATGGTGCAGCATATAAGCTGAAGCCAAGGTCATTCCACAAGTTCACATATCTTCAAACAAATCTTGTAAACTTTCACCTCTGGTATAAACCACATCTAACAGTATTATCAGACTTCCAAGTTTGCTGTTACTTCTGAGCAGTTCTGTCTGCTAAATCCTCTGTTACAGTTCTGCTTGCAAAACAATCTTTTTGCACTTCAAGTCCAAATAGCTTTTTCTCACTATAACTCTTCAATATTAACTCTGGTCCTACTACTTAGAACATCCTTCAATACTATTTTGTGTTTCAGTGACAACCTCGCTTATCTACCATATGCTCCACAATATTCAAGATATATTCATCAAAGAGGCTGATCATCTCCAAGTCCTCCTTCTCATACTATTCAATTTAGTTAGATGTCATATGCAAGTTTACCTGTCTGGAAATAATGTCCTCGCAGTGAAACCACCTCCAAATCATACAAGCCCACCTTCCACAGTAGCCACCTTTCTTGTAACATATCTTATAGTGGTGCTGCAACCATCCAGGTATTCTGTCTTCTATAGTGGAGATACTCCTATTCAACTTGGTCTTCTATGACAGAGTTACTCCTGTTAGTGTCTCAACACTGAAACCTCTGCTCAGAGTAATAGAAGTTTTCCCACTGAAACCTCGAGCATCTCCTATACTTTCTGTTTGTATATAAGACTAGTAGTTACACTGTAATTTTCTAGTCTGATAATCGATGAAGATAATCTCTTATTGAACTTGATTTCCGGTATTCAACAGCAACACACCATTCAGCACTCACTCCCATCTTGGACTTCTTCCCAACATTCGAAGTTGTAACTATGCGGCAGACAGATGGTACAGCACATAAGCTGAAGCCAAGGTCATTCCACAAGTCCGCTCATCTCCAAGTCTATTCTGTGGACTTCCACCCCAGTGTGAACTGCACCTAACATTGGACAGTTTTGCCTGTTTCTGAAAATAACAATTCTAATTGGGAGGATACTCCTGCTACTAATTCTATTACTAATCTGACATCTAATAGACCTACTTTTTCTACTTGCTCATGGTCAAAACCCTGTTGGAGTAATAATACTAATGAATAGTTGGCCAATATACTTGGTTAACTTACAAACACCCTTAATTCTAATCAGACCCCTGGTTCTAACACTAATTCAAGGGGAACTAAAGCCTGTATTTCCAACACTTTCAGTAGCACTGAGCTTGACAAGCTCAATAATTTCTTATTCCAATGTTGTTTCTACTTTTGTGCTAATCCTATGCAATTTAATATGGACATTACAAAAATCAACTTTACAATAACCTATCTCACTGGAGTAGTCCAGGACCGGTTTGAAGTGGGCCTCAACCAGAAAGACTAGAGAATTTTGCAAGACTGGCTCTCTAATTGGAACCTTTTTGTTGACAAGCTATGTTGATATTTTAGTCTCTTAGACTTTATTGGTGAAATGGCCAACATACTGGATAATCTCTGCATGAAGCCCAGCAACAAGATTTCCACTTACAACATGGATTTCATGTACTATGCTTCCCAATTAGGTTAGAGAAATAGTGTTCTATACCACTGCTATTACCAGAGGCTTCCAAATCAGATCTAGGATCCTATCTTCACCCAGAAACAAGGAAAACCCATCTTATTCCAGGATATGTATGCTTTAGTAATGACTATTGATCATTGCTACTAGAAATATGACTGCAAGCACTACCATACAAGGCAGGTAGAAAAAGAGGCTCTTGAGTCTCACTCCCAGAAGCAAGAGAAAGCTTTCTTTACTGGTAATACTGCAGTCTCCTAGAATAAGACAAACACATCTCTAGTAGCCTTATCTGCCAAATCATCTTTTTCCAAACTATCTCCATTCTCTGCTCCCAAAAAACAATCTAATTCTCCATAAGTAGATTTCTCCTTCAAGTTGGCCAGCAATGGCAAGTTGACTAGTGACAAGTGCAAAAAGCATCTCAAAAACAATCTGTGTCTTTATTATGGTGCAGAAAACCACAAGTTGGACTCTTGTTCCAAAAAGCAGACTACAGTTACTTCCAAGAGCTGTAGTATTTCAGCAACTGCTCCCAAGAAACTCTTGGAAAAATAGAGAGCAACCCCTAAGACTCTATATAGACTGAGGGCCACATTAAACTTCCTTGAGTAGCAATAAGTCCCATCTGACTCAATACATCCACTCTTTCTGATCCTCATTCACTTTTTATCACTTTTACTTCTCTCTTGATCCTTGGTCAGGATCACCTTAATAAAATCCCGTTCCAAGCTCTCATTGACTCTGGGTCTGCTCATTATTTTGTAGACTTGAAATTTATAGAAACTCACCATTTTAAAACATTTGTAACTCCTCCAGTTTCCCTCTGCTTGTTTAATAGTTCATCAAACAGCACTATCTCCAAAATTGCTAACCTACCCATAATCTTCCCCATTAGTGATTATATGACTCTGAACTTCTATGTCACTCTGTTTGATTCTTCTTGCTCTTTGGTCTTTGAATACAACTGGCTTACCCAATACAATTGACTGATTAATTAGGTAAATAGGTCAATAAACTTCCATCCATCTTTGTGGGAAAATCTTGCTCTCTCTCATGTCACAGCCAACATACCATTGGTATCTCTGTTATCTCTTAATATCTTTCTGTAATCATTGGAATCTGTGGTTTTCATACCTGCATCTGAGACCTTCATATATATCTCTAAATAACCTAACATCACTATCATTGGTACTGTAGCATTCTTGCAAGCACCAAAACTTCTGGGCTCTAGCAACTTTAAACTTTGTCTTTGTTCTTCAGACATTCAGGCTAACTCTGTAAAACTTACAGAAGCTCCTGACCTTTCCAACATTCCTTCCGAGTATTACAAATTTGCCAATGTTTTTAACAAAACTAAAGCTGAAGTCCTCACTCTTCATTATTTTTATGACCTCTAAATCAATCTGGAAGAAGGTGCTCAATCTCCAGTTGGCCCTATATACTCTCTTTCAGCATCTAAACAAGAGGCTCTCAAGAAATTCATTGAGAAAAATCTTAACATGAGCTTTATCTGACTAATCTCCTCTCTATATGATGTACCAGTCTTATTTGTCAAGAAGAAAGATAGTTCACTGTACCTCTGTGTTGACTTTTGCAGCCTTAATTGCATCTCCAAAAAGGATCACTATCCACTTCTGCTTATCTCCAATCTACTAGACTCATCTTACAAAGCTTGGGTTTATTCAAAGATAAATTTTTGCCATGCTTACCACTTGGTTCACATTGCCAATGGTAATGAATGGAAGACTGCCTTTAAAACATGTTATGGATCATTTGAGTGGTCTGTAATGCCCTTTAGTCTTACCAATGCTTTTGCAGCTTTTTAGCTATTTATAAACAACATCTTCTCTAACCTTTTGGATGTCTGTGTTGTAATCTATCTGGATAACATACTCATCTACTCAAACAACATGTCTGAACACCACAGGCATGTTAAAAAAGTACTCAAATATTTCTGTAAGACTAGTCTCCATGCCAAAGTGGAGAAATTGCAAATTTCACTCTGAGTTGGTAGAGTATCTAGAATATATCTTTTCTCTTTTTGGCCTTACTATATCCAACAACAAAGTAAAGATTATTCAAGACTGGCTAAAGTCTAAAAAAGTTAAGAATATTCAATTTTTCTTAGAGTTTGCTAACTTCTACTACAGGTTCATCTTCAACTATTTGAACATTGTCATTCTATTGACATACCTCACACAGAAGGATGTCCCCTGGAAGTTTGACTCCTCCTGTTATAATGCTTTCAACACTCTCAAGAAGGCATTTATCTCTGCTCCCATTCTTACTCATTTGATTTCTGATGCTCAACTCATTATGGAAACTAATGCTTTAGACTATACTCTTACCACAATTCTTTCCATTGTTAACACAGAAAATGAAGTTCATCTGATTGCTTTTTACTCCCACACTTTTATCATAGTGGAGTTGAACTATGACATACATGACAAAGAATTGCTTGCTATTTTTGAAGCTTTTAAAATTTGGTGATACTACCTAGAAGGTCTGACCTATCTTATTGATATTGTTACAGATCATAAAAATCTTGAGTATTTTTCTACTACCAAGGTATTGACCTGGAGGCAAGCACAATGGTCTGAATATCTCTCTCAGTTCAACCTTGTTATCAAGTTCCATCCTGGTCATCTCAACACCAAACTAGATGCTCTCACTAGATGGTAGGATGTCTATTCTAAAGGGAGGAATACTGGTTATACTATAATTAACCCTCACAACTTCAAACCAATCTTCACTCAACAACTTACAGCCCCTATACAAGCTACTGTCTTTCTTTTTCTCTCTCTCCATATAACTATAGTTGTTAATCTGGACATCTTACACTGAGACATTCTTTTGGCTCTCCCTAGTGACCCAATTGCTACAAAACATATCTCCACAGATAGCTGATGATCTATAGACCCAAATAGTTTTCTTTTCCTTGACAACAGAATTTATATACTATTTACTAGTAATCTCCACACATGTATTCTCCAGTATAATTATAACTATATCCTTTCCAGATACTTTGGTCAGAATAAAACACTAGAATTAGTTTGCTACAAATACTCCTAGTCCAGTCTCCATACTGATGTACAACAATTCTGTAAGTCCTGTGTCACTTGTATATGATTTAAGCCACAATGTCATAAGCTCTACAGATCTCTCAAACAACTTTATATTTCTGAATGACTATAGAATTCCATTTCTATAAACTTCATTAAGAAACTTCCATTATCTTCCAGGTTTGACACTATCTTGGTCATAGTTAACCAGCTCACCAAGCAGGCAATCTTTATCCCTGCTCATGATACCATCATGTCTGTTCATTCTCCATGTATTCTCCAAACATGGTGTTTCTTCCTATGTCACCTCTGATAGAGGCTCAGAGTTTGTGTCAAACTTCTTCTGTTCTTTAGGCACTGTTCTAGACATGTGGCTTTACTTCACTTCAGGTTACCACTCCAAAGGTGATGGACAAACCAAGCACATGAATCAGACCCTCAAGTAATATCTCTATATATATTGTAATTACTAGTAAGATAACTGGTCTGAACTCTTATCTCTTGTGGAGTTCTCTTATAATAATGCTCTGAGTGCTACCACCAGTGTCTCTCCATTCTTCACTAATAATGTCAGACATATGAAGTCTGGATGCTAATTTCTTTATTTAATTCCCTTTTCCTTTTCTTTTTTTCTTTTTTCTGTTATATTTTTTATTTGGATCTAGAGTTAGGGTTAAAGTGATGTCAAGATCACACTGTCACACATCAGTCACATCATATCACACTGTCATAGTAATAGTCACACAATCATGTAGTTACATAGAACAGGATAGAAGGTTCTGAAAAGATAATGTCATATAATGTGTGTAAAACATATGTTGATCTTAAGGCAAACACATGGTTGTTTAGGATAGGTTAGAGAAGTAGTAGCATGGACCATGGTAGTTTAGTATATAAGGTAAACAATATTGTACAGAGTTCTCTATTAAGTTCTCTTATGTTAACCTAATACAAGGTTCTTCTTATTAATCAGCCCTAAGATCTCAAAGTTGTAACAATACTAGTAGGAGGTAGACAACAGGGTTCCGTTCCCAACCTCCTTCTGATTTTCTTCTGTCTCTCTTCAGACCCCTCCTTATCATCTCTGTATTCTTCTTTGTCCTCTTTATCACTGTCCTATAGATCCTCCTTTAAACCTCATCTCTGCTCTACCACAGCTCCAATTCTTGCTAATTGGACCATATTCTTCTCCTGGCCCTCCACCAAGTCCTAGAGGGACTTTTCTATGCTTTGGTACTCTTTCACAATGTCCTGGAGTGCCTTTTTCATGGTACTTAATACTCTGCTATAGATAGGAATCATAGTCAGAGAGTTAGTGTTGGTATGGAAAACACACCACTGCTTAATAGCAGTATATCTGGCATATACAAGAGATCAGCTATAAAGAAGATTAGTAAAAGAAAAATAAGAAGAAATATCTTATGCACCTTGAATTATATGCCAGACAAGACTATCTGGTACATACATACCTCTTACAGAGGTTAACACCCTTCATCTTGACCCTGGTGTTCCCATGGTACTTTCCTAGTTACTTTCATTTAGCCATCTTGGAGAGCCATTGCCCCTTCTTGTCTTTTAGAGTGATCTTCTTACATTTAGATCCTATAATCTGGGATCCTTTAGTACCCCCCTGTCATATGCAAGTCCACCCATCCAGAAATTACATCCCTGTGGTAATATCATCTCCTAATTATACAAGCCTGCCTTCCACAGTGGCCACCTTTTTTGCAACATGCCTTATGGCAGTGCTGCAACCATCTAGGTATTCTATCTTCTATGGTAGAGATACTCCTATTTGACTTAGTCTTCCATGACAGAGTTACCCCTGTCAGTGTTGAGACACTGAAACCTCCACTTGGAGTAATAGGGGCTTTACCACTGAAACCCTGAGCATCTCTTATAACATCTATTTATATATAAAACTAGTAGTTATACTATAATTTGCTAGTCTGATAATCGACAAAGATAATTCTTATTAAACTCAATCTCTGGTGTTTAATGATGATACACTAAATCAGCACTCACTTCCATTTTGGACTTCTCCCTACCATCTGA